>Ga0070751_1000064_pt1 | contig 97411 bp, 99 predicted proteins | sample VirMetDEL_Aug_28_FD_78514 | JGI IMG/M metagenome (GOLD analysis project Ga0070751, IMG submission 78514) | Aqueous microbial communities from the Delaware River and Bay under freshwater to marine salinity gradient to study organic matter... | ecosystem: Environmental > Aquatic > Marine > Coastal...
CTGCACCTGCGTCAACGGCTGGGCCGCGTCCAGCAGGTGGTAGCGCGCCGGTTCAGCCTGGGCGCGCTTGAGAAACGCGCTGCGCACAGCATCGAAAAACCCCTGGCCTTCCAGTTCGAAACGATCGAGACGCCCACGGGCGCTGGCGCGGGCCATGCCCACTGCCACCGGCAGGTCGAACAACAGGGTCAGGTCAGGACGTAGATCACCCTGCACAAAGGTTTCCAAGGTGGCGATACGCGCCAGGGACAAACCCCGGCCACCGCCCTGGTAGGCATACGTGGAATCTTGTTTTGGAATAGACAGAAATGGAAACAAGAGAATATACTCAGCTACGAAAAAAATGTAAACAAACCAAAAACGCATTACAGATCAGGGGCTTAGTTAGCATGAAGATAGTCATAGGGCTTGCAGCCAAGGCTCGGTCGGGCAAGGATACAGCCGCAAAGCTCTTGCTTGAACATGCCAATGTCGCCGCATTTGCCCTCGCCGACCCGCTCAAGCAAGGCTGCCAAGTTCTCTTTAATCTGTCAGATGCCCAAGCGTGGGATGATAACTTAAAGGAGATAAAGGTGGAGGCTTGGGGCTTCTCACCGCGTGAATTCTTCCAACGCGTGGGCACTGAGTGGATGAGAGGGCATAGTCCTGTTCACTGGCTGATGCGCGCTGATCGAGAAATCAATGCCCCGCAGGTCGTCCGCGCTCTGGAGCCATCGCAGCTCAATCACCCCGACCTCCCTTTCATCCTCGCCGCAAAGGCATTCTTCAACCTCCGTGACCACCAGTGTTGGGACGAGAACCTAAAGAACCAGAAAGACGCGTTTTGGGATATGTCTCCGTGCGAAATGATTGCGCTCGTTAAAGCCAAAGCACTCGCTGACTTTCCAGATTTTGCCGACAGGCGAAATGCGATGCCGCCGCAATTGATCAACGAGATGGCATTCTTCATAAAACCAAACCTTGATACTGAAAACAAAAACATCATCATTATCAAAGATATTCGATTCGAAAATGAAGCTGCCTATATCAGAGATATGGGCGGAAAGATCTGGCATATCGTTCGAGACAACGCAGAGTCTGTCAACCAACACTCGTCAGAATTAGGGATAGAAATCCAACCAAGCGATATTGTTATTTCAAATAACGGAACTATCGAAGAATACAAGACAGCTCTGACTGTCGCATGGGAAACATTATCCCACCTCCATGCGAAAAAGAGTTAGACATGGATCATCTTTACCAGCCTAAAGAGGCTATCCATGATGTTGTGCTCAGCTCAGACAACTATAACGTAGAGTGCCTATACCAAGGCCATTCGTTTTATAGCCAATCAAAAGCTATTTGCCTAGCGCTGCATTTGACGTTTATTAAGTACTGTCCAACTCGAAGCAGGATAACTGCAAGTTCCTTGCGCAGAGCGATCTGGATGTTTTTTAGTTTCTGTAGCGAGTACAACCTTCGCAACCCGGCGGGCCTATGGATTACCCAAATTACTGATCTCAGCGCCGAAGTTTACAAACAGTTTGAAGGCTACCTGCTTCAGAATGACGAGCGACTGGAATATGCAGCTCGATTAAAAGCTGCGCTTAAAAGCGTCTCATCTTTAACAGAAGCGATTCCTGATCTACTGCTCCCATTCGCGACAAGAACTACCACTCAGGCTCGAGTGCCGTTCAGTGATGAAACTGAGCAAATGTTGGCAGATGCATTTACTTCGAGCATCGACAAACTCTATGAGAAAATCGAATTTCGGAACTTGGTTAATGATGCCGTAGCGTATACCTATGAAGAAATCATTGAGGAAATGACACTTACACGCAAGTCGATTTTTCAGTGGATTCAACATTTGCTGGACAATGAAATAAAACTCGACTGGAGAGCCTTACACCTAAAACTGTCAAAGTCGACTGACCCGGAACTACAAAATATCGCCACCCTTTCGAACTGGCGGGATGTAATTTTTCAAGCTTATGAAGACAGGGGCGATGAGTACGTCTTCCAGAACCCCAGAAACCCCTTTCACCGGGGTAATACGTCTAACTTTGAGCCCGACCCAGTACGGGCAGTTAAAACGATCATCGATAGCGGCTACCCGTTCGAGATGACCTTGGAGGAGATCGGTACTAAATACGCCGTCGCTGCTCTTTTCTCCATGGATCGCTGCGAAGATGCTCTGCAGCTGATCATGTATAGGTTGCGAAACCCATACACCCCGCCAGGGATGGCCGTTCCGCTGAAGTGGGAACACTTGCTGGAGATGTACTATCCAACGATGCAGGACATGTCCTGCCTTGTGCAGTTCATCATGCTTCAAACCAACTGGAACAAAGAGGCAGTGCTCGCTGTAGATCCTGACAATTTCGAGCACGCTTTGACCGGCGCGATGAACGAAAAACACGTCATGATTCAGACAGAGAAAAACCGAAGCCAAGGTATCGGTAAGCCTTACTACGCCCCTAAAGAGATTGTGGCTGTAAGCACGACCTCCGACATGTATTCAGCGCGAAACCTAGTGTCGCTGGCTGTGAAGCTCTCTGAGCCTCTTGCAGGGCGTGACTTTGACTACGTCCGGCACGGGATGACCAGCAGTGACTATAACCCGGCGTTTTTATGCATGCGTTTCTACCCTGATTGGGTCAATAAAGGTGGGCGTCATACCTCATCTTCCAATGAGAAGGCGTTCCAGCAGGGAAACAAGCAATTTTTGAAGCAGTATCCAGTCTACGACGAGTTTGGGGAGCGTCTGACGGGAGGTAAGGATCTCACGTGGCGGCTACGACCTACGTGGGTGAAGCGCCGGAAAGAAATGACTGGCAGTTCGCATGGCTTACTAGCAATGTTCCTTGGACACGCCAGCACCGTGACAACTGACATCCACTACGACAACTCTGCTTTAGCCCAACAGGAACGATACGATCGGTTAGAGTCTGAGCTAGAAGCAGTTATTAAGCTGATGCGCGCAGGTAAGTTCGAAGGAATGCTCGGTGTTCCGCCTCAAGAAGCCACTACCCAGCTTCCTCTCAAGATCTTCCACATTCCTGGGATGGAAAAGCCACTTTGGGGCTGCGCCAATCAGTACAAACCCACTTGGCTGGGGGCAGCTCGACACGTAGAACCAGGAAAAAGGTGCTACGTCATCAGCCAATGCACATTTTGTTCCCAGTGCATCATTTTTGAAGACTCGCTCCCATATTTGATTGAGCGTCGCATCCATGTGGTCGAGATTATCGATGATCAGCCTACTACCGCGTCTGACTACAGCAGCAATCACGAACTCGAACTGGCAAAGATTGAATCAATTTTCGAACGCTGGGATGACGAACAGGCAATCCGAGAAGCGTCACGGTATCAGCGTCGTAAAACCCCACTACTCCCTCGGGATCTGAATTTTCTCCAAGTGATCCTTGAAGAAGAGGACAGGCAGAATGAAGAATAAACTTGATGATGCGACCCAAGCCGCACTCGAAACTCTTGCTGAAGATATGGACATCGATTTTTCCGAGGATATGCAGGATGCTGCTGAACAAGAGATTGAGCAACTTTTGCTTGAAACTGGCGGTGAAGCCCGCCAAATCGAAAGCACTTTATTGAAAAAGCTGGAGCTCTATCCTGAGGGTAACTTTCCGGTATCCGCTTACTCTTTATATAGCGACAGTAGCTGGATCATCTTCAAGGACAAGGATGGCACCGTAACTCGCGTCACATTTGATGACATGTCGGAACATGCGATTTCAATTAAAAAATCTATAATTTACCACCTCATACCTGATTACGCGCCTTTTGCGGGTATCCGCTCCTACACAACAACTTTGGGTCATGCTCGCAACTTTCGCAGACTCATTAATTACGTATTGATTGACAACCATCTTTCTGGCGACCTGGAGTCATTGTCATTTATTACGCCTAGACTTTTAAATGACGCTCTCGACAGGGCAAAAGAAGTACCCCAGTTCACGCATTACCACTATCTTTTTTTGCACATCCGTTTCTGGATCGCATTGAGTGCACAGAAGCTAATCCCGGAAGAAAATCGTTTAGCTGTATCGGCGACGTCAGTAGATACCCCAGAACGACGAAAGGACGTTATTCGGCATTTTACCGGCTCGCTGGCGACTTGGGCGCCATATAATGAAGGCGATCTCAAAAAACTTGTTGAATACGCGCTTTTCTGGACTGAGAAAGCCATGCCGCGAGTTCGTGAGGCGTCCGATTACCTGCTATCGCGCAACTTTGTCACCAGCAATTCTAAAACGATATCCCGGGTCGCCGAAGACCTAGAGCTTGAGAAAAATCTTGACGTTGTAGTTGAAGGTATCCGAATAGTAGAGATTCAAAAAAACAAGCGTGATTATGAGACCGTCTTTTGGAACTATTCATGGATTAGTAGCTTTCAGCGCTCCCTGACCTCAATTCGCAATGCACTGTACATACTGGTCGCCCTAGTCACCGGACTGCGCGTAAGCGAGTTAGAGGCGCTCAAATTTGAACACGTCATAGAAACGAGAAACGGACGCTTCAAATTACAGGTTACCCGATATAAAACCAGTCAGGATCCTAACTACAACGGAGACATTAGCTTCATACCGCTCCCCAAATTCGTCGGCCAAAAGCTCAAAGAATTTAAGAGTCTTCGCGACGATCTTGATCAAAAACGAGAAGGCTTTATATTCCAATCCGTGCTTGGCAGGAGAAAAGTCGTCCGCCAAGGATCTGTCAAAATAGAGAACATCACCAAAAAACTCCAAGAAGAACTCGGAATAGATCGCATCCACACTCATCGCTTCCGGAAAACGATTGCCGAAATATTGATCAATCGTAACGAACGCAACGTTGATATTATTAGACTCTTATTCGGACACGCTAGTTATGCGATGACGCTAAGGTACATCGGCCGCAATCCTTACATCGTTCAAAGCGTGGCGAAAGCAATTGAGGAAAACTATATTCAAGAGTTTACCGACATCATAACGCAGGTTAAGCACTCAACCTCCTCTGGCGATAATGCTCGCCGTTTGGTAGACAAGATTGCTGCCCGTCCGGATGCGTTCACCGGACAAAACTTGAAAGTTACGGTCTTCACTTATGTGACCCACTTGCTATCTTCTGGTGAACCTTTGTTCATCCACCGGACGGCCATGGGCACCTACTGTGTTAGTACAGAGGTGTACTCCTCACCCGACCTGCCTCCCTGCTTGGCACACTACAAAACCGTGGTTAAAGGTGCGCTTCCAGAGCCTTCCAACTGTGATACCTCATGCCCACACGCGCTTATTGTTAACAAAGCGGCCAAAGCCTTGGAAGATAACACGAATTTTTATCAAGACATGTTGATTCGGGCAGGCGACACGCTTTCCGAAACGTCCAAGGCGATGCTCCGTAAAAAAGTTTTGGATAATACTAGGCATCTCGAAACTCTGAAGACTAACGAGCAGTATAAAATTATTCCGTCTATGGATATTCACGCATGAGTAGCCAAGCCACCCGTGACAAACTAATCAGTATTATTAAGGAGCACCAGCTCAGTCACGGTCAGACCAAGCTCCCTGTCCTAAAGCTCGCGGAACTAGCAGGTATTAGCCGGCAGGCGTTCAATCGGTATTACGATGATTTGAAGGCTTATTCAACCGGGAAAGAATCGATCGCCAAACTGCTTGTCGACGACAATGCCTCGTTGAGTGAAATAATCGAAAATAACGAGGAACGCATTTTCCGGCTGGAGCAGGAAATCGCATCAACCAAAGCAGCACATCAGGCTGAGCTCGACTCCGTGATCCTGAATCATACTACGACCTTGATGAACAACGACATCATAGCATTCAACGCTAACCAGTTGTCGTCTACGCTCACCAATCAAAGCAATCACAATGCTTTCATGAGAAAGCGGCTAACAGAACTTGAAGTTACTAATGCGAAGTTAACGATTGAGGCAGTTAGCGCTTCCAGCGCATCCTCATCGGCATTTGCTGAAAAATCGGACAAGAACTTCATTACGTTTGACCTAGATCTCACGCTCGCGAAAAAATCTTATGCGCTCTCCAAAAACTTCTCTAGCTACGAAGACGCGAAAGATCTAGCTATTACGAAGGCTATAAGTGATATCAGAAAATTTCCGACACCCGAAAGTCTTGATATTATTTTTTTCCAAGATAAATACATTTCCGACTTCAATCTCTTCTGCTCTAGATTATCACCTCGGCATGATCGCACGCTGATAATTGTACGCCTACCTATCTACAGTCGAGAAGAAATACAAATAATACTTAAGGACATGCACCCACTCGCATCGGTATCTATTCATGTTCCGCACAGCTCGTCTGACGCCATAATTTCGGCAAAACGGAAGTTTAGTTTCAGAGATATTCCCGTAGAAGAGCTTCAAGATGCAGACTCCGCAAAGACTCCGCTCATCACTTGGGGATTTGAAAGCGTAGTAGTATCGAAAATCAGGCAGGGCGACTGATGATCAATTTTGACTTCAAACCGATTAGTTACTACAGCATTGACCTTGGAAAAGATGTTAACCATTACATTATGACTGCCAGTTATAAGAACAAGTGCCTGATGTTAAGCATGGTTAACTTATACCTTTACGAGAAAACAAGGTCATCCGAGCAAACATCCAAAAGATACGTGACATTAATCACCAGTTTTTACAAATTTATTTCCCAGCTGTCAAGGTTTCGCGCTGTTAATCCAGGCGATTATCACTTTCATGTTATAAACGCAGATTTGCGAAAATGGCAAGTTTACCGTCAGACGCGCAGGGTCATGCTAAATAGCGTCCATCCTAGCTCAGATACCATCTACAAGGACGCATGTGTAGTTCTTCATTTTTTCAAGTGGTTGCATGACAAAAAAATCCCGACCGGCGTAATAATCACACTGAAAACTTGGGTCGCAAACTTTAAAGACCGCCGAATGTTGAGCTATATTCAAAAAAAATCCGAATCAGTTTTGGACACGAATTCTATCCGAGTGCTCGACCGAGAAGCGCGGCAGAAAAAGCCCAAGCGCCTTATATCCAATCGAGACATTACGACCCTTCTCGACAGTTATCCAGACCAGGTTTACAAAGTCTTGTTCAACTTTGCGCTGGCAACTGCCATGCGCCCCATGGAACTTGTGAAATTTCCTTACATGGGCATTGGCAAAAACAGACACATCCTTCCATACAGCGAGATGAAAAAGGACGTTAAAACGGTTCAATACGAGGTCTTCGGGAAAGGGGCTAAATTCAGGGACATCATCATCCCCGCCTACGCATTACAAATGCTAGACGAAAGCTATATTAAAACCGTATATGCAACGAGGGCAAAGCTGTATAAAAATAAATTTGGCAAGAAATGCCCGCTTTCCACCCTGTTCCTGACCGCAGAAGGAGAACCCGTAACTGCGTCAATGATTTCAAACGCGACCAATTATGCTAAGCGGTTAGCTCGCGAGAAAGATTCTAGCTTCGTCTTGAGCAATATTTTCTACCATACTCGCAAATGGTGGCCCACCCTCATGATGATACAACATCATAATGGCGAGGGTATTCTGGAAAAAAACGCTGAAGTTATGGATCTTGCGATAACTGAAGTTATCACCAACCAACTTGGTCATGAAAGTCCTGACACGACGTATCAACATTATCTTGTGCTAGGTCGATTCGTTGTGATGGCTCGAAAAGGTATTACTCATGAGCTCATTCATGAGAAGACCATTAATGTGCACGACGCTATTGCGGCCTATTCGTGACGCCCATTAGCTTGCGTGTGCTTGTTGGGACGCTGCCGTGCACGGTATCGGGATGCGTGAGGCAAGGTGGCAACAGACGCCTCGCCCTTGCGGTCGGATTTGGGGAAGAGCAGGGAGACTTCCATTCTTGAGGTTCGATGCAGACCCGCCTTGCGGGCCGGCTGTCGTTAACCAAGCCCTCGACGCAGTCGAGGTCTTGGCCCTGCGGGCTTCCATCCTCCTGCCTGCGGCCAGTCGGCCTGCGCGCTCCGCTTGCCTGAACCGAGGCGCGACTATAAACACAGCGTATGTCCACGGGGCTTTTTCATGTTAGCGATCTTCTTGCAGACTGGCTAAATCTGATCTCTCCAGCCACGTGGACATGGTCGTTTACAAGTCCAAGCCATCAAGCGGATATAGAATCTCTTCCTTTACAACTGCGAGATCCGCGTTTTTTTAAGAAGAAATAGAAAGTAGAATCAACAACCTTCAGCTGCCTGGAGGTGGAGTCATATGCCAGCACAGGCGGGCTAATCCCCTTCCTGGACTGAACCTCTGCAGGCCCCTTTTAGAACTGAGGTCAACTGAGATCAGTTCAGATTATCCTTGCGAGGATGTATATACTTGATAGCATGCAATATTCAGCTGGCAAAACTTTAGCCCTGAGCGAAATAAATTTTCGTTGGAAGTCTTGGCTGTTGAAGCGCTCTTTTCAGCTGAATGCTGGGATTGCATCTTGCTGCTACCGCAATCAGGTAACCGTCCAACCTCCCTGCTATTTGCAGCCAAGAAGATCAGCTGGATCTAGCGGTACCATCCTCAGCACCAGGCTCTTCAGCGACCAAGTAGTGCCCGCTCGATGTTCTGCCGTAGTAATTCTGCAGGTCATCGAACTCCAAGATTTAAGCACGCTGAATTATGCGCCCCCCTCATTTACCGCTCCTATTATAACGACGTTTAAAAATAGACTCACACATCTTCAAAACTGAGTTTCTGAAAACACATACCAAAAATTTAGCTCAAAAAAACATATGTCCTAAATTGACATATTAGATATCCACATAAATATATAGTCCAGATAAAGAAAGCCCAGCCATAAGCCCGACTACCTTTCACCAACACTGATGATAATGATTAAAGCACAGGGAAACCCGTTACTTATCACACTGCAGTTAGGGACGTGAGGAAAGGCTATAGACACACGTGCATAGTGTGCTAACTTAGTTCAAATCGATTTACCTAGTCGAGCGGTCGGTTCGCAAAGTGCCCATTGTGGCCTCAGGTTGCTTCACCTTCCCCACGTACGCTTTCGACAATCGTCAGAGGGCAGCCGACACCCTGACGCAAGATTGGGAAAGTCTCATGCGCATACCTGTTTTTCAGTCCGACCTGCTTACGAACCGTCACTTCAAACGCATTGCTAAAGAGCTTCACGCCTGCTGGCCGTTTCCCGAGCCGCTGAAGCTTATGTCAGCACAAGAGATCTTGGCCCGGGGACTCGGCTATAAGGATTTCCACGATCTTCGTCTGTCGGCAAATCATGCCACCCAAGGCACATCGACGCCGACGATGTCTGAAGCAAGGGATGGGATTGCGACGTCAGTCGTCGTCTTCCTCCAGTCCAAAGGTGTTGTGAACATCGATAACGCTGAAATCAATCGTCTGATGTTGATGCTTCCGCTCAATAAGCTCAAAGCCTTCGGGGAATCCGGCGAGAAGCAAACAGCTGACGGGGTGCCGATTGCTGCGGGTGAAGCCGATCCAGTACCGCGCGATTGTCTAAGCAGCGAAGTTTCGCTCGAAAACCTCCGCGCACGTCCATTCGGTTCGATCAGCATCCAAAATCTGACATTGATTGCAGATGCTGTTCGACGCGAGGGCTCTCTGCGTGATCAAGCTCTGCTGGGAGTCGTAATGACGGGAGTCCGGGCGCTCGAACTCGGTGGGCTCACAGCATGCGACATTCAGCGTGACGCAACTGGCTCAAGCCTGCTTATTCGCCAGTTCAAGGTTCACGAACGGCACGTGCAAACCATGTTACCAAGCACCACGGCAGCCATCCTCCACCAGTATGTAAAAAAGGCTAGGTTGGTAGGAAGTGATCGGCTGTTCCCGTCCGATTCAAATCCTAATCGATCCATGAGCCCACGTGAGGTGAACAAAGTCATTCACGCTTGGGCTGTTAAAGCTTTGACGAACATCGAGCAGGTAACTGCCCAAACTATCAGGCAATCAGTACTCGAGGCGAAGTCAGGGGCTTCAAAGGCTGATGATTTGCTTTCAACTTTGTCAAAGCAGTTTGGGCACGAATTCACGGGTTTGCTGAACCACTATTTGCCCGGTATTGGGAAAAAGTCAGATTAGTTTTGGGCTGCGTCGCTGGGCCGGATGGAAGCTGATGCTGGCGTGCCCTCGCGGGCCAGCTGTCGTGAACCATGCCCCGGCGCTAAGGCTTGGGTCATGGCCCTGCGGGCTTCCATCTTCACGCCTCGGCCTTGCGGCCTGCGCGCTCCGCTTGCAAGGTCGAGCCTGGTGCCAGTGGAGGAAGGTGTATGTGAGTTGTTGGCTTTCTGCCCTGGTAACTCATGCGCGGCAAAAGCCCATTGGTTCCCACGTCATCCGCATTAGCTGTGACGAGTTCCAGCAGAATGCTTAATTACTACAAGGTCTTCATGGGCGACCCTTCGATGCAAGACATCCTCCCGGCTGTGATTACGTTGGTCGAACAAGCTGGTGTGCTTTCGGGGCGCTAATATGCTCGGCCCACGGGGCTGTGGCGATAAGGCCGAGATCGATACCGAAATTGAGGTCTTCCTGCGCGATGAGCTCCTTGGAATTGCGCTGCGATTGGTGGGGCGAAGAAACAGGACACGTGCTGACTAGGAATGATAGGTGCTGGGTGGTTGATCCAAATGACGGCACCTCTGACTTCTTCGAAGGGCTCAATGTGTCAGCAATTTCCGTGGGGCTCCTCCACCTCAACCGTCCAGTGCTTGATGTGGTTCATGCGCCGGTCACTCCTGAAGGTAGAGCAAATTGCATATCCTGGGCAGAGGGAATGGCGCACCTATTCAGGAATGGTGCGCCTTTACATGTAGACCTCTCCGATAGCCATCGACGCTACTGTTGCGCGTGGCATGCCCTAGGAGGGACGGCTGTCGTGAACCAAGCCCTGTCTAGGACAGGTCTTGGCCCTTCGGGCTTACATCCTCATGCCCTTCGATCCTCCAGGTCTGCGCGCTCCGCTTGCGTGTTGGACGAGCTTACTCCTAGCTTGGACATTCCCTGCGGCTACCACTTACTAGCTTCCATCCATCGAGGAGTGAGGTTGCGCGAAAATGGCATGGTCATTTTGGAAGGACAAGCGTCCAGAGTGGGTTCAGGCCGAGGAGCGAGCATTCATCAATGCAGCTAATAGCCTGCAGTCGCTTCAGACAACGCCTGGTGGCGGTATGAGGATTGACCCCGAAGAACTCAGAGATCAGATCCTAGCCGCACGAGAACTGTACAAAGATTTGGTTGAGAAATAGTGATGCTCAATATCCTACCGACTTGTAGCGGAATCTGTCGCGTGTCACGCATTGACCTAACGAACGAGGTTGGCAGAAATCGAAATGTTACGTTTTCAACACCGGGCACCTGGGAATGCTCGCTATGCGTACACAGCTGAATGCCCTATTCATCAGTCTAGTACGTCGTAAATACATAGGGTTTCCAGGCATTATTCACCGCTTCGAGTAAGCGTACTCGGGGGTGCTGCTTTGGAAGCTTCTGGCTAACTTCAAGGAGCTTCTCTTTCAACCAGGATGCATCCTGCGCAGAAAACGAGTAGCCCATTCCTCCGAACTCGAGTTCGAAGCCCCCCTCCTCTATTGTTCGAACAGCAACGCAGGAGCCTGCGCCGATCGCATTGCCAAGACGCTCAGAGCCAGCATTCTTAACAGGCACAACACCGGTTGCACTGAACTGCCATGCACCGCACGATAACCGATACTTCCTAGTAAGTGAGCCTTCGTCACGTACCGCTGCCGTCGCACTTTCTACATCCGTTTGCTCCGCGATTGCCAGAGCTTCTGAAAGGCAAAAGGCAATATCTGCCGCTACTTCCGCGCCGACACCGATCCCATCGAGTTCAAACTCAATACTCGCGCCTCTCCCGTCAGTGCCTGCAACACGGCATTCATAGCGTTCATCGAACTCACGACCTCGCCAGCACAGGAAGTCGCGTTTGAATTCTAGTACAACAGCGGGATCTACACTGGATGAGCTCATTGATAATTCCTTCCGTTCTTCTTAAATTTTTTTTCCGTTTGTTCTATCTGTGCAAGCAGATAGCCTCCAACGCATAACTGCTCGATTAGCCAGGACGCTTCGTCAAAGCAGAAGGTGTACACCCAGTCCTCGATACCCAAAAATGGAAGGCAAAGCTCATCATTGAACCCTACGAATAGCTTGTAGGAATCACGCGTACCGGGATATCGGAAAGATCCAGAAGCACCAAAGAGCACACGGTCAGAGTCGGAATCATAGCCATATAGTCGGTCGCATCCGATCGCCGGACTTCTCGATAAAATCAACTGGTAGAAAATCTTACAAAAATCGAGCTGTAGCGGACGTCCAACTTTTACTTGGCTGGCGGCGCGTTTAGTGCTTGTTTTCAACAAGGTGGCAAGGCTGTCCGCAAGCTCTCCGCATTGTTGCGCTGTAAAGCAGTATTCAGTATCGTCCAGAATACACGTGACGACGTTCCCGGTTAACTCAATCGAGGCTGTGAATACCCTCTCTTCGGTGAACGCCCGACACATCATTGAACGCTCAGCCTTGAAGATTGTACTGTTCGGCAAACAACTTTTATCCAACACTTGCATATACCACTGCACCTAAATACAAATTTAAACGGTTCGTCGCTCAGAAAACTTTAGGAGAAATTAGAAATATTTATTTTGATGTCGCGCATCACGTAAAAATGCCTGGAAAATTTGCAGTGCGCGCCCTTCGGGACGGCTGTCGTGAACCAAGCCACCGCCAAGTCGGCGTCTTGTCCCGGTGGGCTTCCATCCTCGCGCCTCGGCCTCGCGGCCAGCGCGCTCCGCTTGCCATAGATTCCCAGCCGGCAATCGATAGTAGTGTGGGTTGATGTTGGCCTGGGCGATAGATGTGATCCAGTACCGCAGTAAAACAGGGAGCGGGGGTACCACCGCAAGGAAGGTGATATGTGGGTCGGCGATCAACTGCAGGCAGGCGAAATGCCAATATCTTACGCGAAACGTTTATTTGCGCCAGCCCTCAAGTTTTCTTAAGAACTTCCGTTTAACAATTAAGCGGCTTATTTATGAGAGAAAACGCATGAGCATAAAACTACCACCAAACAGATTTTATACTTTCAAGGATCCTTCGCTCGACAATGGATCGCTTGAGATTACGTATGCTGTATTCACTCGACCCGGCACACCTGAAGCTGGAGTAATAGACGAGACGAATAGCTATGGGGTCTTCTTGGACAGGGAGCTCGACGGCATTATTTCCTTGGACATCGATGACTGCCGTTTTAGTTTGACTCACAAACAAGCGAGTGTGTTGGCCTCAAGACTTACAGAGCTATCACAGGTTGATGAATGAATACCTGCGCTTCCCAGTGCTAAAGCCTTCAGCATCCTAGGATAGTCGCCGACCGAATCCAGTCTCACCCCGCAGCTGTTCCTCAACGAACTCTATCGACGAATTTAGCTCGCCCTGTATTTCTTTGAAAACTGACTCAAGACCGGGATGATTGCCTGATGATAGTAGCTCAGCCACTAATCTGGAAAGCTCCCGTCCCTTGGCCATGGGCATCTGGATGTTGCAGTACACAGTGTCTTTGTCGTCACGAGTCATAGATCCTCCGGTCTGTTTGGGGCGCCATTTCTTGCTTCTTGAGACAACAAATATTTTGAGCTTGAAGATTGGAAAACGTTGACCGTTGGTGCTATGCGCGCCCTTCGGGACGGCTGTCGTGAACCGAGCCGCTCGCCATGGCGGCGTCTCGGCCCGGTGGGCTTCCATCCTCGCGCCTCGGCCTTGCGGCCTGCGCGCTCCGCTTGCAATCTGAGAGCCATTTAATTCCCGAAATCTTCATTGTTTGGCGGCTGCCAGTAGGATGGATAGGATTCTGGGGCATAGCAACAAAACTATCCTTCGATACCACTGTGCTTTTTGCACAAGGCTGTCGGCCTTGAATTCGAGAGGTCGGCGAGGGATAGACCCAATGCGGAAGCACCAAGCACAAAGCCCTTTGAGGAGCTTTAAAAATAGATCTTATTTATGTCAAACGGCGGGGTATGTAGTCCAGTTCTCAGAGCATCACGCGCCCTGGCCGGATTAACCTTTCTTTTGGAAATCGTTTCTTTTGTCACCTTAGGGTACAGCCCCAGATACTCTTGCCCAGCAAAGGTCTGGTCTGCCCTGTCCATAACTGGAAGGATCGACACTTTCCCTGGTTTGAAACCATCAAAATATCCCAACTCCCAAGGCATCCATTTGGAGGTCGACGCGTTATCGGTCGCCAGATAGAGAAGCGAATCCGACTGACGCATCCGCTCACGGAGAACACCGGCAGTTTTTTCAGTAACTTGGCTGCGCTCCAAGGCTGTGTCCTCTACCCAATCGACATAAACCTTATGGCCTTGCTCCTCCAGGAGAGTTTTTACTCCCAGTACAAGAACGGCGTCGTTTATTGAGTGGGATAGAAATATGTCGAATTTCTTAGTCTGCTGAAGCTGGGCATGTGAGCTTTTCAGTACTTCCTGGGCAGTCCGCCCGCCACCCATTGCCCTTTTTGCTGCAGCCTGAGCCTCTGACTTTGTGAAAAATGCCATTTTCTGTTCTTCCTAGCATCATGATCGATAGCGTGGCTAATCAACCCCAACGGCCGCTGCCTTATGAGTTATCAATTAGCCTGAGAGAATAGCGGTTTGGATAGATAACGATCGAATAAAGATGCGAAATCAACATCTTCCAGACTGCATCCGTCGAAGTAGCCGTGATCCCTTGCAAGGCTCAATGAGGCGCCTCCTGGGGCAGCAACCGGGAGAATTATTGCCTCAGGATGGAATTGCTTGAAGAGCTCATACTCGACCTGCACTCCGTCCATGCCTCCTATGAAGACTGCGCCAACCAAGTCGCCTCGAGATAACATCTCCTGCCGCATGAGAAGTAAGCTGCCATCTAGGTCATCAGGCACTGCATCGGTGTAAACGACATTGTCAAATCGCTTGTTCTCCTCGGGATAGCGGCCTTCGAAAAACCGGCTTTGATACAAAACGACGGAATGCGTGTAGTCGACGCCCAGGTCTTCGCAGATGCTCCAGATCATAGGAGTAATAGCAGGGTGGCCACCCCATACGATTTTCATCTTTCTAACGACCGCGATTGCAAGCTCACGCACAGCACACTGAATCAGAAAAGGATCAGCAGTTTTGTAATAATCGCCTCGCCCCGCGACTGGGACGCTTGCCGAGAGAAAAATAGCATCCACGTTTCAACCCTCCCAATCTGCAAACTGCCAACCTGCCTCGCATGCCTTCACCCACTTCGTGACGTGGATGTGCGAACCGAGCCAGTCCATATGATCCAACCATCGGGGATGTAGCCCCACATGGTCATACAATATGGCCACGGATTCGTCTGGAGAGTTCATTGACGCTTCGTGCATGGTTGTTGAAGTGGGCACTCCGACAGTCGGGTAGACCACGATCAGTCTGCCTGTGGGTAAGCGAACACGGATGCCCCTCCCTGCTCCCATTCCGATCACTACACCGCCGATAGTCTCAATCCCTATTCGTAGGTTGCTTACTAGGTTGACAGTCCGCACCGCATGACTTTTGCTTCTCACCGCCTCGAGCTGCAGACAAATGCGAGCGATCGCGGAGTCCTCGATGAACCCCGTTTTGCCATCCAATTCGTCTTCAGCCAATTCCGCGAGACTCGCAGTTCCCAGTCCCCGGGACGGCTTCGTCTCAGGCCAGACGACTCTTAGTACGCTGATACCTTTCGCGAGAGCCCGGCCAAATTCGGCAGATGTCCAACGGCTGCTGAAGTAGTCAGGAGTATCTAGCATTAACAGCACGTCAGAATCGCAGAGCCTATGCCATAACATAGTCTGAAAATCCTCCGCAGGCGCGATGCCATGGGTATCCAAAAACACGTCAAAATGCCTTGCCGAAAGTGCATCGAACATCTGGAGCGCTGCGACTCTGGCCTCCTCCCGGCGGTAGCTTACGAAGACCCGCCGTTGCTTCGGAAGCAATCCAGCGCATTCAAGAAGCGCTGTCGAGATACGCTTAGCTCCACCATTTTCGTAGGCTAGGCAATTTAGCGGTTGTAGCAGTGCAGGAATCTCCTCTGATACCCGTCGTAGATCGGAGACAACAGGAATCACCGGGGTACCACTGCGTAGCAAGCTCGATAAGCTTGGGTGGTCAACACCAACCCCGCCAAAAAATACAACCGCGCTCGATCGCAATTGGCTGGGTGCAAATGTGTCAGGCGTTACCTCCCAACTCACCTCCTGCCCGAGTCGGAGCCCGAACATTGCCATGGCAGTACCAACAGCTTTCTCCAGATCGCGAAGTTGCGCATCCGAAGGAGAGCCTAAGACAGCGAGCTGATAGATTGGAAGCATGAACGCCCTTGGATGCAAATGCAGTTATCGTCAATGGTGGGGTTTCTCAACCGAATCGCGGTGCCTGTAGTAACCTCTCATCGACCCCCAGTTCCGCATAAAGCTTATCAACATGTTGGAGTCCGCTGATCCGCCTAATGAAGTCGAGGCCATCCGAACGGGAGTCGGAGTTAAGCCACTTGATAAAATGTTCATAATCCATCGTGTAAGTGGACTGCGGGAGTGAGTATCTGAACTCGACGTGCTTACCTTCAACCGCGGCTTCTTCGAATTTCCGATATCCCTCCAAACCCGTCCCGAGCTGCTTGCGCTCCGTCCGTTTTACGTTTTGCGCAAACATCAGTTCGGAGAAAATCCAGGGAGAGGAAAGTCGCTCCGCATCCGACATGTATTCATCAATCTTGATCGAATTTTCCGTGCCTAAGAAAATGAAAAGCTCAGATTGATGGATCATTTGTTGGAGCGCTGCGTTTAGGATCAGGTGGACGTTAGTTGTAGTTCTGTTCCTCAGTCCGTAGCTGTAATGCTCCCAACCTGAAGGGACGCAGAATTTGTCATCAATTTTCTGAAGAAGCTCGTCAGCGTAGCCCCATACACAAGAATCGACGAAGGGCTTTAAGCCAATCGCTTCCAGGCTCAGTGCAATACGGATGGCTTGATCTTCATCGCTATGTGAGTGAGAGATGAATACGTCAATATCAGTTTCTGGGAATACGCTTTGCTGTATTTTGGCGGCATCCAGCAGGTTGCTGCCATCAAGCAGGTATTCTTCAAGCCTGATAGCAATCCTGTCTTTTTTCGCTTTGTAGGACGCGACGTCAGAATCACTCCAGATTGAAGCGGACGGCACGACATTCTCAACTTTCAAATCCAGGAACATATAACCCTCATTATCGATTCAAAGTAGTTTGGGTAAATTTGAACGAATGACTCGCAAAGCGCCGGTTAAAAACGCTCCCACTTCTCTGCATGATGTCCATCAAAAAACCTTGAGCGCACTTCAGCAAAGTGCTCCTTGCCCGCCTCATTCCCCCGCGCAGCCATTTCCTGGATTGCCTCTAGGTCATCAAGCTTGATTTCGACAGGAGTTTGTTGGTTGACACGCAAATGGCGTGTAGGCCCCAAGAAACTTTCAGCCAACGCGAGTGCACCGTGTTCCTGTGCAGCAAAAAACAGATCAACGCTATGAGGAGCCCATCCGGCTTTGCCCTTGCCCAGTTGGTCTGTAAAGTCGCTTTCGCTGCTGAGTGTTCCAATGCTCAATACATCGATCCGATCCAGCGGGATTTTCAGGTACCGAACAGCTTCCGCAAGCGCAGGCAAAATGGGATTGTTTGCCCAAACGCCCCCATCGAGAAACGTTTCGAGAGCGATCGGCCCCTCCCACGTCGACTCGTCGAAAAATGTTGGTGCTGCTGACGAAGCCAAGGCCGCATCTACGGCAGAGATATCGCGATACGCAGTACGGTCTGGACTGTGAGGAGTGACTATTGCCTCTGCTTGACCCTGTTTCGCTCTTACAGTGGGGATTACCAGACGACAGCGTGAATCGGCAGCCAGTGTCTTTTCGCCGTACACCTCTGTAAGGAGCTGTCGCAGGGTGGCCGATTCATGTTTGGATTTGAGCCAATGCCTAAGCTTCCGATCCTTAGGAAAAATCTTCGGGCCCTTTTCTTCGTAAAAGGCCAGAATTTCGCTTGGATTCAGGCCAAGGGCTAACCCAATGGCAAGGATAGCGCCCGTCGATGTTCCTGCAACCAAGTCGAAATGGGAGATGATGCCATTACCGCCGCCGGCTTTTAGCATGTCGTCCCACTTAGCCAGCACTGCTGCAGTAAATGTGCCCCTTAGTCCACCACCGTCTAAAGCCAAAATGCGGAAATTTCGGCCTCGCATTACACTCCTTCGTGCGAGGGGCAAATTTTTGAGTTGATCTACGATAAGGTCGACAACTGAATCAACAACAGTGCCATGAGCTATGACCTCGTTCGCTTCGTGGCTCAATCCGTTTCGAAGGCGGCTGATTAGCGACGGATCTTCCTTGAGATAGCCAGCGATAGCGCCACCAAAACCGGCCGCGATGAATCCGGGCTTTCCAAGCTCCAGCATGGTATCCAGTTCGCTGGGTACACCTGCATTTGCTTTGTTGACATCCCACCATGCGCCCCCAACGCAGACAATCGCATCTGAACGATCGGCCATCCAATCGCGCATGGGTGTCAAACCTTTTTCCGGCTTTCCATCTTCAGAATCTACTGGAACGATTTCAACGGCCGCATAACGTCGCTGATCATCGATTTCGGCAGCGTACTCATCGGTAGCGAAGCTTTTTGCTCGTACCAGAGTGAGCGCGCCTTTGTCTCCACCGGCTGCAGTAAATCCTTCGGCTGCCTGTTTTAAAGGGGCGGTAAACGTTGGGTGACTGCCATGTACTATCGATCCCCCTTCGCTGAAAACTTTTGCCGCCAACCTGCTCACGAAGCGGGAAATATCTTCGTTTTGCTCTTTATTCGAACCGGATAGGTGGATTCGCACGCCCGCTAGGCGTTGTTTGACTGCCATTCTAAGCACCCATATTTATCTTGAGACATCAACGCCTGCTCTTAGTAGATCGGCTTAGTCAGGATACTGCGTCGCGTATCAATCCTTTTGCCGAGTGCCCCTCGGCAAAGGAAAACGCTCCAGGTAGGAGCTCGCGCTGACTAGCGGCCAGCTAGTCCGGCAGCTGTTTCAATCCAGCCAGAGATGTTCTCTCTACCGTTCTGAGCTGCGTAATCGTATCGCAGGTAGTGTTCTGAGATTTTGGTTACGTTAGAGGTAGTGGGTGCCGCAAACCACAGGTCGGATGCAGGGATCGCCGAAGTATAATCCTCGTATTTGACCCATTTACCGCCTTTAACTTCAGCGAAATAAATTTGTCCGTTCGAACAGTAAACACCTACTTCGGAGAGTGGATCGATTCCTTTTTTCCCCAAAACCTGCGCATTGTTTCTTACGCCATGAATGTCAACGGTCAGTAGACCATTTCCCTTCAAAACGCTGCGTACAATTTCGTATCGAACCCAGCGCCTGCTGGCGGTGTACTGACCCGCCAAAACGCACGTCACCGATGTATTTTTGAGCCCATCGCGGAGAAAATTTTTAAGGGCAGTGTCGCCTTCCTTCTGTGATGCTTCGAAAACGCTAGCATCATAGAATCCTTCTGATTCTTTATCTTTTGCCACAACCCAGCTGTTTCGGACATTCCACGCACGCCATACATCTTCTTGATAGTGGAAAGAAAAGAACGTTTTTCTCGGCATAATCTGCTTCCTTTCGTATGAGTTTGCTGCCAAAGAATCCTTAGCATCCGTTGCCAATGGTCTGCGAAAGCAGTGCTGACGAACCGCAACGAAGCTGCATGACACCGACAGATATAGAAGGTTCCAAGGCTATCATCAAACTTCAGCCCGCGACATCATCTCTGCGCCCCACCCGGCCCACGGCTTTGTCGGCGTCATCGGGCTTTTAGCAGGCAGATCGGAAACCTCAGATCAGACGAGGGTGATTTGAGCATAGCGCCTCCAGAATCACTGAAAATGCGTTTTCCAGGGAGGCTAGAATGCTGAACGTTGATCCCGCACGCGATAGTTGGCTGCATATTGATCTAAGTCAGGCTCTGGATTCAGTAATGTCCTGCGCGGAGTTATTCTTCGATTTGTACAGAGCCGGTCACTCCAAGATCGACTGCGAAGCACCCTATGCGAGACTTAGGGGTACCTTCACACGGTCAGTTTATCGATGCCTCAGCCCAACTGATTGAGCGAAATACAAAGCATCGATCCGCGAAATTTGATGGAATGGTGCTTGTGTGAGATCGCGAACCAAGTTCCTTACGGCTGTGGATATACGCTCTCCGAACATCAAGACTAAGCCACTTGGTGCTTTATTTAGCTAATCTCTGAGGAGCCGCGAATGACCGATAGCACAGACGTACCAGGCAGGGTTTATCAAGCAAGCCGTGTCCTGAGCGCGTGCAGATCGAAGAACGGGCCACGGTACTCTCAAAGGCCGGTTAGCTATCTCACTAATGATTGGTGGCAGCCGCTGAGCGCTGGCGGAATTGGAAGAAATTAGTAAAATTTTAATTGATGGAAAGCAACGTCTGCACAGCATGGAGGAGTATCCCCTCGACCGGCTGGAGATTCCTGATGCACACCGACAGCCAAGGATTTGGTTTGAGCTCGGCAACGGCGAAAGAGGTCGGTTTCTGTCGAGGATTTTTTACCCACGTGCGAGTTTCCTCTGCCGACGAAACAGCATTGCGCAAGACGTATAATCTTTGTGCACAGGGAGCCGTGCCCCGATCATTTAACCAGCGCACCTCTTCGCTAGTCATCGACGCTGCGGTTGTCGTGGCACGGACTTGCAGGGACGACTACCGTTAACCAAGCCCTGTCTTCGACAGGTAATGACCCTGCGGCCTTCCATCCTCATGCCCTGCGCGCTTCGCTTACATTGCAACGCGAGACATCTACTATCGCTGGCATGAATCACGCTGCTGCTACGTCAACATCTGATTACCAGCACTGAGTATTTGGATTCAGATTATCACCCAAACATCTCACAGCCTTTTCCTACCTACATCAAAGGTGGCTCATGCACGTTTATAACCGCAGCGCGAGTACATGACTGATCAAACATTTGACACGCCTGTATCAAAAAATACTGCAGCTACGCCAGCTAGATCCTAGGAGCTGCAGCACCGATCCTGCGCGAATCCCAAAATAATGGTGCCCATTCTATCTCTTCACCATCAAGCATTACCGGCCCCGCTAGCCACATCACGGGCAACACTGGCTTTGGAACGCTAGATTGAAATACAACTGTTGAAGCATACCCCTCCGCTCCCAACTTCCACTTCAAGATCTTCGCAGGCTCAATATCTGGCACATGTAGCTCGCAGTCAAGATTATTTCCCTGGGCGACAGCCGCTTTTTCTGCTTTTCTTTTGGCCTGCTTTTCTAAGAATGGTTTGATCAGCTGAGCGCCGATGTCACCGCACAGTTGAACCGCTGCCGCACTCGCCCCTCCCCACAATTTGGTGCGAGAAAAAATGTAGGGTTCGATGCTCGCGTCGATAGCTTTGCGCACGGATACGTCGCTGCGATCCGGTAGGTCAGCGAACCTATGATCAACGCCATCGCGAAGAAATGTAAAATGGTGCTCCGCCGAAAGAACAGCAAATTTTCCGGCAGGGTAATTGGAAACCGCCAGTCTGCCCGCTGCCAATCCTGCATCTGCCGCTGCGCAGTATCGAAACTCAATCCTGACGTTGGACTCCATGAAGGTTGGCATTTTGGAGAGCAGATCTAGGCGCTTCACCAATTCGACACCGCTCCACAGTCCGTCTTCATAGACGTAGAGAATGTCAGCATCTAATGACTTAAAGAAATCCGGATTTCTTAGATCTAGAGAACAGATTTCTCTTTCAGTCCAAAGTTTGCTCAGCACATCACTGACCGAATTGGAACTCGCCCCGAGTTCATCATCAGCGACGTAGGCATGGAGACAGCGCTGACCGATATTGTCACCTTCTAACCCTCGCCCCCTGAATGCCTCTCGGATCTCACCTTGTGTGATTACGCGAAGCCCCTTGAGGAGATTTTTGGCAACTGCTCCATACCCGCGAGACGAAAACTGCTGGTACCACTGCTGTACAGTGGCGTGAGTGATGGCAGATTTACGCCACTCTGCATTTGCGTGAGCTTGCCACTCCAGATCGCAATCTCTTAAAGCCGTTTTAATTTTGGCCTTCATCGTTTTCGTTGATGCAGCGCTTTCAACAGCATAACCAGCTGCGTTTATTCGCTTTTTATTCGCACTCGCACCCTGCACAAAAACTTTACAGTTTTCATCTCCATCGCGCTTCAAGGTTTGAATGAATTCTGTGGTCAGTTCTTCCTTGTCTTCTCCGACACTGGTGATCTTAAACTGGACGTAGCGCTCCCAGTCCAGTCGGCATGACTCATGGATATCTCGCCTGAGCTCCTGAGCTTCGTTCCAGTACATAACTATGAAGATTTTGACGCAAGGGCCTTGCTTAAGATGCACTACCACGACTGCCGAGCCTCCTGCGCAGCGTTATTATTCCGTCCTGAGGACGACGGTCAACGACTATCGGGTACGCTCTAAAATGGCGTCCATCATAAGTCCTGCAGGCAGTTTGAGCTCTCGTAGCTCAACAACGCTGAGTCGGCTGATAACAATTCCGATAGCATCGCGGAAAACTTGGTCTGCATGAAGGGTTCTCTCTGAGACGTCTTGCATTACAGCAGCCGCGCGCGTGCTATCGCTAGTTCCAGACTGAGGCTTTTTGGGCTTTTTGCGCTGGGATTCTGAAAGGAAATGCAGCAATCGGGCCCGGTCACCTGGATTGATGTCCATCCCAGCCAAACGCAACTCAAACAGCTCCTTTATTCGTTCGATACGATAGATGCTCCAGGCATTCATCCCCTGGCCGAAAGATTCCCTCAGCTCTGCTACCCATTGTAGGTACGGTGTGGTGGTGCTTGGGTACTCTGGCTGACCTGGCTTCGATTGAGTGGCCACGAAGGTTTCCTTCATCCTCTCGATGTCGTCTAGCAGAACTTTGGGTATTACCCTCAGGCCTGCTAGGTCGGCATTAGGCTCCACTAAAGTGGGCTGCTTGTCTGAATCACGAATCGCGAATTGACGTCGCTCATCTGCCTTAGCAAAGGCAGTCCAGAATGGATACTCAGGCTGAACCTTCAAAGGTTCACCTTTCTGTCCAACGAAGTAGAGGGTATCGCCCCCTTGCACACCATCGGCAGTGAGCACGTCAGAGAGGTACAGCGATATGAGCTTTGAAAGCGTGAGCCTAGGAAACTCGAGATTCTTAAGCCTGAAATTACACTGGTTTATGAGAATCTCGCCCACCTTAGAACCGGTGATGTAATCGCCGCGATGGATTTCCAGCTTTTCCTTGAGGAGAGCAACAGCTACGTTCAGGTCTTGTTCTGTGTGCATTATCAATCCTTGAAAACAAAAAGGCCCGCAAAAATAGCGGGCCATTTTCGTCGCTAACCTTAGAAATCCAAGGGTCGCGGTCGATGCATTTTCTGGGCTCGGCTTGCCAGTATAGGTGCCCACTCTACACTGCGAAACTACGTCATCAGAAGGTACGAGTAGCCATCCAGTGTTAGGAATAATCCCTCTGGAGCTTCGGTACTGTGAACAGTAGTTCTCAATCCTCTGAAGCCACACTGCCCATACAGTATACCGATGCTAACGCTGAGGCATCAAGCCCTCCGATTGCGCCACCAACCTACGCCTACAAGCGACAAACACACCCATGATGGCAAAGCCTTATTAACATTGGTTGGAGTGCTGGGCTGGACAGCCTCCCACAGTCAACGCTGAGCTCTAGTATAAGTTGACCATTTAAGGTGGCCGGGGAAGGAAGATGTGACGACGGTGCAGAGGCTTTTCCGAGCTAGGGCTGAACGCCACCGTCAATGGCGCAAATGCATATTGCGGAAAAAATCGAGTCACCGTCAAGCCTCGCATCACTAACAAAAGATTTGGGTTAGATACAGTTCTGCCCTTGGCGTCGCAGAAGTTCCACGGGCTTTTTCGCAACAAAAAACCGACTATGATGTCTCGATGCATTGCCTAACAAGACGTCAAAAAAGCACATGAATACCCTCCGGAGGTGAGTGGTCGGCTCCCAAGAAAAGACTGATATTCAATAAGACACTTTTGGAGCGAGCAGGGCTCGTTTTCTGGGCACGAGAAGGTTAGATGACGCATGGCGAAGCCCTGACTCGTGAAGCCGTAAGGCTCATGAGCTTGCCTTCCTTGCATGAGGAGCAGGAACAATTCGAGCGCTGCTTGGCGCGGGATGGGTTCACTGTTTCTTGGGATGCAGGCGACTGCGGACAGGGTACACTGCCTTGGCTAAGGCGAAGCTTGCCACAAAATGTGGATTTGCCAGCGAGCGATGATCAAGTTCACCAGCACCTGAAACGATTCGGTTTCGTCAGATCATGCGGCCATCTTGATCAGGCTATTGACGCGCATACGAGAGGCGACTGGGCTGCAGCAAACGCGCAGATCCGGACATTCATTGAGAGCCTCGTTCTGGAGATAGCAACCCAGATTGCATCCGCTAACCTTCCTCCGCAATCTGGCTTGAACAATGGTTTTCAAGCCTTGGCCAATCGCGGCTTTCTATCGGAGAGCCGTTCAGAATGGAACCAGGACGGGAAAGGTATGCTCAACGGGCTAATGAGGATGTTGCACTCAGATGGTTCGCATAAAGGCCTTTCGGATGAAGACCATTCAACCATGCGTCTTCATATAGCTTTGGTGACCAGTCGGGCACTCTTGAATCGACTGGCCAACAATGGTTGAGGAACAGAGGGCGCCTATTGCGAACAGTGTTTCTACGGTGCTGGGCCTTAGGCTGGCATTAGTTAGGACGTAGGTAGCCAGGAGCGAACATGGAGCTCTCTACCCCATAGAGCGCCAAAGGATCCTTGAGCCATAGCCGGTAAGCCTTGTCCGCAATGCTGTGATCAGGTGAACAGTCGACGTGGTACTGCTGCAGTACGTAGCCCGCCATGGCGGCGCGAACCCGTAGTTTGAGTACGCCCTCAAGCATGTCGTAGTCACGCTTCACGATCTCTGTAGAGTCTTTATCGGGATGCGGAACAATAGGTAACTCAAGCATCCGATTCCACTGATCGTCGTGTTTCGGCGCTTCTTCGTCTCCTGCTTTCTCCCCCATTTGAAGCTCAGCATGCCCCACTCGAGTTAGAACGAAGTCTGCGAACTTTTTACGTTTCCGATCAAACGCCCGGACGTGCCAGCGAAGACCGTCACAACCAATAGCGAACGGTACGATGGTTCGCTCTGACTGACCCGAACCGGAGGTGTAGCTAATTTTTACTACACGCTTAAGATGTATTGCCCGGGTGATGGGCGCTAAAACTTCAACCTTCGGTTTGCTGAGCAGCGAAACCGACTCGTGGGGGATCAGCGGCTTTTCATACGAATCCAGACCATAGCCAAATCCCTGCGAAAGCGCAGTGAGAACTCGCTCAGATGCGTGCGCGATCAAAGGAGAGAATTTTTCGCGTATCACGTACTGCTTCGTGACCGAATCGAGCTCCGTATTCTGTGGAGCAACATCCTTGTACTGAGCGAAATCACGGGTGGCAGCAGCGGCGCCTACGCCAAACCTATCCATGAGATCCGCACGTGAGACGGCGCCTGTGAAGTAGAGGCGAAAATCGATGTACACCAGGCGCTCCCGTTGCGCTTGGCTGTACTCGCTCAAATCAATCATGTCATCTCCATCGAATCTAAAAGTCAGTCAAGCCCGTCACCTTTCACCCAGCATAACACATGAGCAGTTGACGTCATCAAAATGATGATGATAGGCTTTGCAAATGGCTCCGATAAATACTCATAACTAGCGCTACTAGGAGGCTTCTGAGCCTTCATTGGACTAGATGGTGGAAAGCCAGAAACAAAAAAGCCGATCAAGTTCGCACCTTGACCGGCCTTTGGGAAAAGACATCTGAACAGACTCCAGATGTCTCTCGCGCTTCGTTGAAGAAAGCTTTGCGATGGTAGCCCTTGTGGGCTCCTTTCGCAAGGGAGCGAGTTCTGTGTTTGAGACTACCTCAGCAGGAGACATTTTATGTCCCAGATTGAGATGTTCGAAAAACCCGACGAGGAGGGTGAGGTCATCTATCGCATGACCATCACCACCAAAACCGGGAAGGTGATTCGACGTGCAAACGGTCAGCCGTTTCGTATCGTCATTCGCCCTAAAGCAGCCAAGTAATTTGACTGCTTAACAGAGCTCGGGGCACACAAGTGCCCTGTTCTCCCATTGCTGCAATGAAGAGCCTCATGAGCCTAGATTTCTATGATATGCAACACAAGCCGATCGCGTATACAGATGACGACGAGCACTTATATGCATACTGTGGCCGTCCACTCGCCTACTTTCACGAAGGTTCGGTCTACTCCTATCCAGGCTTACATCTAGGATTTATAGCGAATGGCTACATTCGCGATAATCACGGCCACATTGTGCTACGCACACCAGAGTCAGGCGGTGGCTCAATGAAGATGTGGCTCCTACCCCCTCCGCCGAAGGGCCCCAAGCAAATGCGATATCTCAAATGTCGAAGGCGTCCCAAATTTTATGCTCTGATGCGTCTCTTTCAATCAAAGATACCTGGGGATGAGTTTTTCTCTTGATGAGAGGTGACATGCCCGCTCTCTCGGCCATGGTTAAGAACGATAGCGGTGTAAGCACCGGCTTTGAGCCACCGGATGATTCAGACCTCCGACTAATGAGGTAAGAGAGACAGGCTATGGAAGATCTCGCAACGAAAATCATCCCATTGGTACAGACGCTTGTTCCTGGCTTTCTGACTACCATGATCTTCTATTGGTTGGCCGATGTTAAAAAGCCCGGGCAGTTTGAGCGCACAGTTCAAGCACTGATCAGCACTGGGCTGATAACGATGCTGGTGTCAGGCATCAAGCCCGTACTGTTTTACATCGGCGAGCATCATTTTCAGCTGGGGCAGTGGACGGTTCAAGTAGAAGGCGTTTGGGGAATAGGCTTGGCGACATCTCTAGGCCTATTGCTAGCCTTCGCTTCGAACCACGACTACCTGTACAGATTTGGCAGGTGGTTGACCTTGACGTCTCGCTCGTCGTATCCCGAGTGGATTTATGCCTTCCGCAAACGCGAAGGCAAAAGCGTGGTGCTTACGCTGCTTGATGGACGGCGATTATTCGGGTACCCGGCAGTATGGCCAACCGAGCCTAAAGATGACCATTTCCTCATTACACAGCCGAGCTGGATGAACGAAGAGAATGAGTGGGTAGACACGCCTGGCATCGAGAGTTATTTGATTGCAAACAGCGATGTGTACCTAGTCGAATTTCTAGAGTAGGAGATCAGAAGTGAATAACGAAAATAAACCTAGGCACAACGTGTTTGAACAGCGAACTGGTAATGAGGGGCTGAATGTTAATCCTCCTGCACCAGCTAACATCCGTCCGCCAGCACCACCGCCTGCTCCCCCTAAAGCGCCGAAAAAATAGGAGCCGAAATGTACGAGGAAAGAGGTATATCGCCCCAACCACGCAAGCCGAGTGGCGGACATCCAAATCCGCCCAAGCCATTCGCTCAGCGCCCGGCAACTCCGCCTAAGGCCCCTCCACCACCCACCAAAAGGTAATCCCATGACAAACCAATCTGGCGGCAGAGTTCATGTGAATGACGGTATCAGCAAGCAAACGACTAGCCAAAGACCTGCCGCCCCGCCTCCACCGCCGCCGCCACCTAAAAAACGATAGAAGACCAGCTCGCAGCTTCATGGCGACGAGCTGACGTCCTAATGGGTAGCCCGCCTGGATAATTGTATGCAGGCCCGCTCCCCTCTCAGACAACATCGCTAGCGTGCATCGAGCGCAGACATACCGTATTAGTCTTCAGATGCCTAGAATGGCTCCGCCAGCGCAATCACGCTAAATAGGACTGGCTCATCAGGAACGTGTTTATGACGCTCAAAATTGCGTTTGCTGCCGTGCTTAAAGCGATGCGCGCGGGCAAAGGACTGACTCAAAGAAATCTCGCCGAAGTCAGCAGTCGAACATACGTCTCAAAATTGGAGCGTGCCCAGTCGAGCCCCACGTTAGAGATGATCACGGCGTTGAGTGGCCCACTCAGATTGAACCCTTTGACACTGGTGGCAGTTACACTTTGCGCCGAATCTGGGCAGTCCGTTGGCGATTTGCTCCTTCGCACCCAAGAGGAGTTGGCAAATCTAGCCCAAGAGGGCGTTCTCAAAAACCTGATGATTTCTACGGGTGATAAGTGTCCGATGCCACGTCCTTCAATTAAGCCATCAAGTAATCGCTCAGTGCCGAACTCCCAGCAAGTCGAATTCTGCTTCGCTGACTAGACGCCTCACCTTGCCGCATTGTCGTGAGCCGACGGCACACACGGCTAGGTGTCGTTGCACACCTTTGGGCAGCCCCAGTAAGTCTAGTAATGGGTAATTTCGACCTCGATCTATGGCTGAATCGCAGCTCCGGCTAGATGGTAGGAGTACGCTCGTCTAGAGTCCTCAGCGCCCCCTGTTAATTGACTCGAAAAGGTAACCATGACCAATCAATGGCTGCATCACATTCTCCGCCAAGTGATCGTAGCGGTGGAACGAGCCGGCGCTCTGTTGGCAGCTGAATACATACGTCCACGTGGACGGAGAGGATCAGGAGACAAAGCAGAGATTGATGTCGAGATTGAGATCCTGCTCCGGGCCGAACTGCTGGCCCTCGTGGATTGCGATTGGTGGGGCGAGGAAACAGGCCATGTTCTTACTGGATATCCATTCTGTTGGGTGGTCGACCCTAACGATGGCACCAGCGATTTTTTGAGGGGCCTCGCAGGCTCTGCCATATCCGTCGGCTTGCTCCATGACGGCAAGCCTATCCTTGGAGTGGTGCACGCCCCTGTTACGCCTTCCGGAGTCTCTGACTGCATTGCCTGGGCAAAGGGCATGGATCATCTGCTCAGAAATAACAATCGCATTGTTGTCGACCTCTCTGATCAAAAACTTACCGAGACTGCCACCGTGATGGTTAGCGCTGCAGCTACTGACAAGCCCGATATCAATAACCAGCTGTGCGCGCCGGCAGAATTTTACGCGATGCCATCCATTGCATATCGCCTCGCCAAAGTTGCTGCAGGAGACGGGGTTTGTGGTATCTCGCTATACCCTGTTAGCGCTCATGATGTAGTGGCTGGTCATGCGCTGTTGAGTGGTGCCAAGGGGGTGCTGATTGGCGAGGATGGGACTCCAATTCAATACACGACTGAGGCCACCATGGCGAAGGTATCTGGACGTGTATTCGGTGGTGCGCCAGATGCCTGCAGCGAGCTGAATAAACGGGATTGGAACAGGGTGTTTGAGTAATGCTGACTGCATGCAAAATTCAGTCAGACGGCTTATTCGTGCAGACCGGCGGTTGGCACGCCCTTCGGGCCAGCTGTCGTGAATCAAGCCAGCCATTTTCAATGGCTCTCTTGCCCCTCCGGGCTTCCATCTTCGTGCCTGCGCGCTCCGCTTGCCTGATGTGACAGTCTTCCAACACATCAATCCCAGCTGCCGTGCTTGGGCAAATCTGTATCTCTTCAAAAAAACTCACTTCAGGCTCAAGGTTTTCCGAAAGAAACCGTTTGTGATTGGTAAGTACCCTTTTTGAGCGACGGCTTTGACCCTCTCTACACATGACTTCGCACAGCGCCTGAGCGGCGCCTTTTCGTTTCCCTGCACGATTCTCGGTAACCGTCAGCGGCGCACATGGGAGCGGCTGATCGGCTACATCGAATCCTCAGCCTGCACATCCGAATTCGACAAAGCGGCGGCCTACGCTGAGGGCTATGCACATGCATTGGCCGACAGCGGCCAGATCGATATCTCCACAAATCGGGATCTGCTGATCATCGAAACGGTCGACGCCTGGCGATGCGCCCGTACTTACATGAATACTTCGACCAACCTGAGCTACCCAGGAAAACCATGACTTCCTTTTTTAAACGCTACGCTGACGGCGGATCATCAGACTTACACATTCATATGCCGCAGCGTCTTCTGCCCACGACCGTCAGTCATTGTCCCCTCGAGGTCTTAGTGGGCCACTGGGAAAAGTATCTCGTAGACCCCTCCTCCGCTGGTGAGCATTTCCCATGGGCAGCTCGATTCGTTATGGGCATGCCCGTCTCAACCTGGGCGCGTGGGCTTGAGTGGAACCTCGGTCAGAAGTCTCGCTTCATCTCCGCAGTATGGTCGGGCGGGGATCTGGGAAGCTACCTCACGAATGACTGGTACGAATCAGAAAGCGGTGGCAGGGCATTGGCCGAAAACAGTGAAATTTTGATTGATGGCCAGCAACGTCTGCACAGCCTGGAAGAGTATCTCCTCGACCGTTTGGCGATCCCTGATGCACAAGGACAACCAAGGATTTGGTCTGAGCTCGGCAATGGCGAAAGGAAACGCTTTCTGTCGACGATCTTTACCCATGTGAGGGTGTCTTCTGGCGACGAGGTGGCATTGCGCAGGACATACGATCTTTGCGCACAGGGAGTTGTACCCAGATCATTCGATCAGCGTACTTCTCGATAGTTATTGAAGCACCAGTGGCCGTGGCATGCCCTTGCAGGGACTGCTGTCGTTAACCAAGCCCTGTCTACGACAGGTCTTGGCCCTTCGGGCTTCCATCCTCATGCCCTTCGACCCTCCTGGTCTGCGCGCTCCGCTTGCATAATGATCAAAGTCACCACCTAGCTTGGACATTCCCTGCGGCTACCACATACTAGGTTCCATCCATCGTGGAGTGAGGCTAGGCAAAATGGCATGGTCATTTTGGAAGGACAAACGTCCTGAATGGGTTCAAGCGGAAGAACGAGATTTCATCAAAGCTGCGAACGGCCTGAAGACACTGCAGGTGTCGCCACGAGGCGGTATGCGCATCGACCCAGAGGAGATTCGAGACCAGATTGTTTCCGCCCGAGAGCTGTATAAAGGCTTGGTTAAGAAATAGCTATCGCTAGGATCAACCACCTTGTGGTGCAGATGCAGATAAAGACCTGCGAGCCGGGTACAAAACGTCCACGACCTAAGGCCATACCACGGCAGGAACAGCTAGGCTGCTTTCCGAGAAATGGTCTACCTCCCCCGCCTGGTTAAACAGCGATTTGATCCTGTCGCCTATGCTGCGGTAGTAATCAACCAGGGATCGGAGCTGCTATGACCATGAACGATTATCCAAAGCGTGTCTGGGACAACATCATTCCGCTTTCTGTAGGCGATACCTTGCCAAAAGCCTTTGAGGAATGGTCTTTCACTGAGGTCATCCGCGATCATGAGCATCCCACCGAGACGTGCGAGCTATGTGATCAAGAGTCTCTCCGCTACCAGTTCGAGATCCGGAATGCCCTTACGGCAAGTATTCTGTGGGTCGGCTCGCAATGCATACTTAGATTCGGCGTATCGGTATTTGAAGCGGGTCAGCGCCTTTCTGCATCCGACACCAAGAAAAAGCTGGAGCGACTCACCGAAAAAATGCGGGGGGAGTCATGCGTGAAGGCTCTACAGCGCTTGGCGATATCGGAACAAAATCCAATTCTCTCGAAGGCACTGGCCTACTATCAGCTCAATAAAAACCTGTCACCGAAATTTGCATTCGTGGTCTTCTGGAGGCTCAAGGCCAATCATATCGATCACAGCCCTTCTTTCTTCAGGGTCAATCTGAAGCGCCTCAAATACCAGCAAGATCTTAAGGCGATGGAGCTACAGCGCGTGCAAATGATCTGGCCTGCGCTGTCATCCTCTCAAAGAAACATGGCAATCCGGATGGGGCATAAAGCACCTGCCGCGTAGTGAGTTGTCCACGGTGAGCCGCTCACTGCCTGCGCGTAGCGCTCATCGCGAATATCGATGCCATGCAATCGGTGTTAGCTTTGACTTCATTAATGTCAGACAGGTACGGTGCTGCACACCCAAGGGCGACTCGACGAGTCATGGTAAGCGGCGACCTATCCCGCCAGAGCCCTGGAGCATTTCCTCAACGAACTCAATCGAGCTCTCTAGTTCGCTCTTGATCTCGTCGAATACCGTCTCAAGTGCTGGATGGGTACCTGAAGCTCTCAGCTCGGAGATGAGCCGCTGGAATTCTTGCCCCTGGGCCATTGGCATCTGGATGTTGCAGTAGACAGTGTCTTTCGTGTCTCGGGCCATGGATTCTCCGATTTGGTTTGGGATGTAGGGCTTCAAGACGGCCAGAGAGCTAGGTCAGCACATGACTGATGGCTCACGCTTTTTGAGCTGCTCCAGCACCCGCTCGAGAAAACGGCGCTCTTCACCATAGAAGAAAGCTGTTGGATAGTGGATCGCTAGGTGCCTAGCGTCCTCCTCCCACTCGCCATACCAAGCGTCTGGTTTGTCGACATAGATACCAGGTCGGTCGGCGAATTGGTCGCCGGTAATGTCGACGATCAGGCCGTCGACTTCAAGCCAGGCATGTGAAGTGCCGTCCTTCATCCCGCAAACGTAGAAGAATTCGCCGATCCCTACGGTGTTCAAATAGTCGCCCATGAGTTCAGAAATGATCCCGCAGCATCCGCGTGGAAAGCCTTGGATGTGCATAGGGACATTGCCAGTCTGTACCATTGTCTCGACTGCCGACCTGAAGGCACCTGCCAACTGAAACACTGCTGAACGAAGCATCTCCTATCCCCCATAAAGAAGGGCCCCGCAGGGCCCTCTATTTGTACTCAACCGAATTTACTGAGCCAGCCAGCTCTCGACGGTGTCGGAACCGTATTCAGCTTTCCACTCCTTCAGAACCTTGTGGTTGCCGCCCTTCGTCTCGACAACTTCGCCAGAGTGAGGATTTTTGTACACCTTCACAGCGCGAGCTTTACGGGTGCCCTTGGTTTCAGCGGCTGCAGGAGCGCGGCGGCTAGAAGATTGCGGGTCGAGAATCGCGACGATGTTGCGCAAGCTGTAGCCATACTCGCCCAAGAGATCACGGAGCTTCTTTTCAAACTCGATCTCGCGCTTCAGCCCATCATCGTTTTTCAATGTTTCAAGTTCGGCCAATTGGGCAGCAAGCTGCTGTTCAAGCGCGCGGAATTCAGCAAGACGGGACATGGATCACCTCAGATATTCAGTGGTGGCAGTATAGTCAGCGCCGTGAACTGTAGACAATCGAAGGTGTACCGGATGCTTAACGCTAACGTGCTCCCTTAGCAGCCCGGTGTGCGTCGAGGTGCTGCATCTCAGCCTGCCATTCAGTCAGGAATTTTTCCCAATCATGGGCATATGGGCCATCGATCAGTCGCGTAGAGCCGACGCTCGCCTGCAGAAAACGCTCACGCCAGGGCTGTGGGATACTGGCCTCGCGCACAATGCTGATCCCGGAGATGTGCCGCTCAGCCTGAACTGCCTTGTAGACAGCATCCAAATCGAGGCCTGGATGACTATGGTTGAGGTCGACGCGCTCCTGGCCTTCGATGTTGTCTAGAACATCCACAATCGCGGCAGCCTTCGGATCACCCGGTATCAGGTGCGACAGTGTCCAGAGCGCTTTGCGCCTGACAGACTCGCGCGAACGAAGATCATCGGCCATGTCCAAAGCCTCGATTTGAACCGGCAGTCAGTCGACGGTAAAGGTCGGCCAGGAGGCGAGCATCCAACAGCGCGTGGTGTGGAAGTTCTGGCAGCACTACGTCGCCGATAACATCCGCTTCGAGATCCCTGAACAAAGGGATAATGTTGGTTGCGCGATTGGCGACGTGAGCTGGCCAACGGTTGTTGACGTAGGCCAGATCGCAGAAAAAATCCCAATCCCATTCTGGAGCATCGGAGCAAACCTCGAGGGGGCCTTTCAGATCACTCAGGAAAGCGAGCAGTGAGGATTGGGCTCCGACCAAGGTTTGTCCGTGCGCAGCCAGTTCGAGTTGAGGTAGGACGTTCTGGATCACGAAGTCGCTGCAGTCTCCGACCAGATATGTGTCTGTGAGCTCGACGTAGTATTCGTGGCCGACTTCGGACACGAGTGCCAGGGAAATCAGCTTCGTATCTTGGTTGAGCCGAGTGAACTCACAGTCTAAAAATAGCTTCATCTGCTCCTCCCTGTGAGTACCTGGTTCATGCATGCCGGTGTACCTTTGGCAAAACGACCAAAGCCGACTGGTTTCTTTTATGACTTTAACCTATTGCCCTGACGAACCTACGCCTGCGCTCACAGCAAGAGAGGTTTGCCAGGTACTGCGCGATGCGATCTTTGGGCGACGCACGATGATCAGAGCATGTGCTCAGACTTGGGACGAGCTCTATGCCGGGATATTCATGGTCGACGTCGAGGGATGGAGCATGACGATCTTCAACGACTGTGATGAGCTCGATTACTGCGAAGCATGCGTCAGTACCGATGGACGACGTTGGTCGTTCGACTCGGGAGATCGATACGGAACTGACCCTATAGCTCTGCTTAGCACATGGGAGCATCAGACACTTGAGAGCCTGCTGAAGGCGCTCTAAAACCATATTCAATAGTGGGCGCCTTGATGGGTCGGCTACAGTGAACCATGCCATGTCCTCAGTCGATGCGCTTTCATAATCGCGCCTTCAGCCTGCCTGCCTCATGTTCATAGAGAGAAGTCATGACTTGTATTTTGGTTGCTCATCTAGGTGATGAGGTCATCATCGCTGCGGACAAACGTGTCACCGAAATCACCCAGGACGGAGTGAAAATCCCCTGCGGTGACAACGAGGAAAAGATCGTTAGGACTAAAGTTGGCGTCATCACTGGTGCGGGCTCATTGGCGATGCTAGATCCAGTCAAGTCCTTCGTCAGAGACCATGGTTTCAAGAGTCCTGATGATGTCTTGGACTTGATCCTACGTACCCGCGACTCGTTCTCCAAGCTCCATGCCGAAAGTCCTCGCCTTCAGGCCGATCTAGCCGAGACCTCCTGGATGTTCACCTATCCAACTGTGGTGAACGATCAATCGGTTACTCGGTTCGCCTATTACCACCAGCAGCACGGAGCTGATTCGCTGAGGCGCTTAGATGTGGGCCGAGTGATGTGCTTCCCCGGCGGTTTTTCCTTGGAGCAAGCCCAAGAGCTGCAGGCCAAGCTACAGGATGTGGTAACTGCATCAATCAAATCGCTTTCTACTGATCAGCTGAGAGAGGTGGTGGTCACCTACATGCTTACGTTGATTAGCGAAGTTTCGACCATCAGCGAAACAGTCTCGAGCACGTGTGACATCGCTCTTGTAGATGGTAACGAGGTAATGGTTGCGATGTCAGCCTGGACGGGTGATCTGGCGCTTACGTTCGCTCCGATGGCCCCCCAAGTGGCCGGTTAAACCGGAATGGGGCACGCCTTACGAGCCTGCGGCGTAAACCAACCCGCTCGCCCTTGGATGCGTCTTGGCTAAGAGACTTCCATCTTCCCATGGGCCGACATGATCCAATGTTCTGCAGGTGCCGGTCTTACATAGCTAGGCTTCCGGTCACACTTGCATCGGCAAGCACTATAAGCTGAGGTTGAACCCTGTAACCCCAACCCCTAGGAGCTTCACGATGCTTGCGACCGATGATCCATTCGAACGCGCAGAGCAATATCAGGCCCAGCGAGGCGAATGGGTGGTTGGCGGGCTGGAAACCCAGGTTTTCTGGCCGAATAGGGCTCAGCTGATAATCTTTGAGGGGTTAGAATTTCTGCTGCAACCAGCTATATCCGAAGGGCAGCATCGGAGCCTCCCTGCAATCGCGCTTCGAGTTAATGGTCAGGGCATGACTGTCAATGAAGGGCGAGCTGCAGTGATGCGCCTGGCCACTGCAATTGCCTGGCGTGAGGGCGCAAAAGTTGAGATTGTCATGTGGGGTGGTGGTAGCCATCCACATCGAGTAGGCATGCTTCGCAACAATGCCTTTACCGAGTTTTTTTCTGACGAGAACCTCCACTCCCCTCAAAGCGATGAAGCCCGCAAAGCAATGGCTTACTATCGTGAAGGGCTGTCACTCGGCAATCCCTTTTACTCGTTTCTCGGATTCTACAAAGCGTTTGCCCGCTCTCTGCCTGTTGGCCGAGAACGAGGGCCGTGGATCCAGCAGGCCCTCCCGGTATTAACGGACAGAGACTCAATCGCACGTCGTGATGAGTTACAGGCTCTTGGGACTGACATTTCCGACTACCTAGCAACACAAGGCCGCCATGCTATCGCCCATGCCGAACGCGACGATATCGTAGATCCTGATGACCCGGACGATCACCAGCGCATTCACATGGACAAGCCACTGATGAGACATCTTGCTGAGCTCGCTATGGAGGAGCGTCTTGGGGTGCCAGCACGGTGGGCATATGAACGGGAGCACCTGTATGAGCTCGAAGGATTTCGTGCTCTGTTTGACCAGGAGCAGTTGGACAGCCTGAAGCAGGGTGAGCTCGCTCCGAACCGGCAATGCGAAATTCCTGATGACTTTTACGTACTCGCACGCAAAGGAAAGTCATGCGCTCCCCTTGGAAATATGCGCCTTATATCCGCTGGCATGGATGACGGGAAGGTAGGTGTTCGTCTGGAGTCGGCCAACGGTCGAGTGGCGTTCATTTTTTGGATGGATTTCAGAAACGAACGTTTGCTAATTGATCCTCTAGCGGGTTGTGGCTTACTAAATGAACGGCGTGATAGCAGAAGTGACATCCAGTCGGAGCTCTCTCTACAGGAGTTTAAATTCGCCTTGTACTGTAATGCGTCGGTGGAAATCTGGTCTTCAAACCTGCAACAGCGCTTAGGTAAATCAGAGCCTTTCATACTGGAGAATGCCATGCCAGACTTGGCTGGGCATCGGCAGATCATCGACGAGCTCAAGGCCGCCTTGGAGAGAATCCCCCCTGAAGAGGGCTAACTCCGTGAAGGCGTTGAAGTTATTCGACTCCCTAAATGTAATCACCAGTTGAAGCAGATACCCCCGCGAGAATAGTAATTCTCGCGGAGGATTCGATGTCTCCCGGCTAAACTTAGCCAAGTTCAACTCTGCATAGTGATTAGACGGGTGCCAACCTAAGCGGCATCCTGCATTCATTTAATTTACTCTTGCTCAACCATAACTTCTGGAGCCCCACACTTGATCATTCGCACTTGCTTTATTCTGGATAAATGAAGGCCTTCAAGAAAACGATGGTGACTACCAGCGCATTTTATCTCCTGGCATACCATTCTTGCTATAATTTTTTGCTTGCTTCCGAAGGGATTGATAATGTCCCCTAAGTTGTTTCACATACTCCACATCTACAATGGCACCTTGCGTTGCAGCTACAACCACCTCATACATCTGAAACAGGTCATGATTCACCGCATCATCAGTCAGCTCCGCTGGCACTAATCCTCCCTTCCTAAGAAAACTGTTGTATAGATCTAAAATTGAGGCAGTTTCACTGTCGGGGTGGTTACAGAAACGTCCGAACCCCCTAAGAAGGCAAGCGTAGCCCACCCATAGGCTCAGCATCTGTCTAGATGCATACTTCGGTTTTTTGTTGAATACAGGAAATCTAGCTTTTAATAGATCAGTGAATTGCTGATACCTAAAATCGTCATCTCTCTTGTTGAACTCCAAAAACGCAGAATTCTTAGTATCAATGTAGCGAAAATCAACCAACGCATTTGGAAACAGTGAAGCCGTCTCCGCGATTGCACGTCGCCGAACAGCTATCTGACCCTCAGAAAGATTTGGATTTACGAGTTCTACCAAAACCATCTTACCTTCAGATTCTTTTCGAGCGACGGCGTCAAATCTCGAACTAATCCCCGGAAGCTGTGACTCTACCTCAATAACATATCCCTTACTCCTGTATTCACTTACTATCAAATCAAGCTGGTACCTTTCATACTCTTCCATTACCAAAAACTCCCATTATTATCGGCATAAGCTTCAACTTTAACGGCGGTCGCATGTTGCTTAGGCAGAGCGGAACCTGAAGGCGTAAGCCCCGCCCCATTAGCAATCATCAACGCCCCTGCGATTTCAGACGCGAAACCGATAGGGACGACCAGGCTTGCGCTGGGTATTGGAGCAAAGCGTTCAGTGATGATCCGAGCTACTGTCTTATCGTTCTTAAGGATATGTGGAGCGAAACCATCAATGGTGTGCTTCAAACCATTATCAACATCTATATATTGCTGACTTATTGGAAAATAAAACACCTTTACGGTTACCGCTCCCTCGTAGGGAATTATCCCAGGGTACTTGATCGCTACAGCTCCTCGAGCCACATTCTCAACCAGTGCCTTCCATATGTTCTTCTTGTTGGAGGTCGAGTTAACAGAAGACGGATTACCTAAAACCGTAAACTCAATCGGGATCGTCATAATCTATTCCGGTCATAAATACGTTGAAGGAGCCTTAGCAGTGAGCTTCACTATCGACTTCATTAGAACTTACAAAAATTTCAAGCTTCGTCGGCCTCTGCCTGAAAAATCTCAATCAGCTTCTGGTTATAGTCATCGAGATACATCTGGAGTCCATCACGATCAATTAACCGCACGCCCGCCGTAACGGCCAATTCTTTTGCAGACTTTGTGTAATAGGAGTTCGTGACTACCATAGCCTCGTCGCACCCGTAGAACGCTTTAGCAGAGATGGCTTGCTGCACAGCAGCATTGCCCACAGAACCAGAGTAATTCTTCGCCTGGATGACCATGTTTTTACCGAACCGGGTAACGAAAAGGTCAGCGCCCTGATCAGCAGTCTTCTTGGTCTCTTGGACGTCGTAGCCAATGGTCTGGAAGATCTCAACCAGGAAAGCTTCAAATTGAAATCCGTCCATAGCATCCACCAGATACATGGTGATGAACTGATTCGGATTGAAATGCTCCAGCTGAGATCCAAGCCGCTCGACGAGAATATCGAAATAAATTTCCTCGCAGAGGCTCAGGCCATTCCGGAAAACCTGTATCGGGAGGAGTGGCACACCAGATGTCGACGCCGCCTGGGGATTGAATTGCACATTGGGGAAAGCAACGTCATTTTCCCACAGGTAGTAATAGAACAAGGCCAAGTCAGACCTGAAGGTCGTTCCTGCCTCTTCAATCCAAGAACGTAAGGTGTCGGTAAGATCAGTCCGAATGTGGCGGGTCAATTCTGTGGAGAAGCCCAGATAGGCAGAGTTGAAGGCGGTGGTCTGTAGCAGTTTGTCCAATAGGGATGGAAGACCTTCAAGTTCGTCAAAGCCTTTGCGAATCAAGACTTCCCTGAACAGCTCTCTCTCGCTGTACACACCATCCAACCGTGGGCCGGGTACCCCTGCGTCATCGCTGCTACCTGCGCGCTCCCGGGTGGTGTGAATGAAGTTCGTGAAGTACGGCTGCTTTAGCTCCGAGTATTTTCTCAATACGTTGTTCAGAAGATCGTTGAGCTGGGCTTGCTCCTTCTTCTTCCCGAAAAAGTCTTGAATCAAGCCTTTGGATCTGTATTGAAAGTCGGGATAAAACGAAGGATCCAGTGGCGTGAGGTGTCGCAACGTGAGCTCTGATGAAGGCGAAACCTGAGAGGCCATGCACCACGGGCATGCGATCTCGAAGGTAGTTCTGCTGCATCCATTGCATTGGTAAATCATCGCGTCGATTCCTTTCTTGAGTCATCGCGCGGTCTCGCGCTTATCTTGCAAGCGAACATAGCTCAGTGCCATCAGCTCGTCCATCGGGACTATCCAGAGTGACAGAACCGTGCTTGATCAAGTCCTGACGGTACTGATAAAAGCGCCCAATCACGGACAGAGTGATCACAATAACACCTGCATCTACCTGGTTGACAATCACTAGAAAATGCACAAAAATGCCAGTTGACACTACTTAGAATTTGCACGCTTTTCGGAGAGTCAAATGCCAGAATTCCAGCATCCAAGCGAGATTGAGCCGAAGCTCAGCCGAGCCCATCTCGATGTCGTTTTCAACAACCTCTTGGACGCTGCGTATAAGGCACTAGAGGCTACTTCGACAGACGATGACACCAATTGGACACGAGGCGTTTTTCCGTATGGGCGCATCCATGGTCGCTTCATACGTCTTCAACGTGAGGGTGACCTTCCTTGGTTCCGACTCGTCAACAAAACACTGGATTACACAGTCAGCGTCAACGGGGTTTTGATGCAGTTCGTAACTGATGACCCTGACCTACGCAAGAAAGGGCATCGTTTACAAAAAAACCAAGTCGAGCGATATCACGACAGCCTTCTCGGGCCAGCCAACGATGGCAACCTCACTTGGCGGGTATACGTAGATAGTGATCGTAACCCTGATGGGCCGACCCTGACGGTCTCGATTTTGGGTTTCGACACGAACCGGAACGTTATCTGCAAATGGGTTCACAACTATGAGCCTTTGGTCTCGGTTCGCACGACCGCGCTTTCGCCAGTCGTTGAGATTGTTGACTCGCTGCCGATCCGTCGCGAGAAAGACGCCGCACAGACAGAAATGAAAGATACTGACTCGAAAGATGAATAACACGACAGGCTTCCTGCCTTTGGGTGATGAGTTTTCGCCCGACAAGCTCCGCCTCGCTAGGTGCGCGGCGGGGCGATCCCTTGCTGAGATTGGTGAGCTACTTGGCGTTACCAGGCAGTACGCGCACAAGCTTGAGGTCAACGCGATACCCTCCCCTAATCAACTGGAGCGGCTTTGCGAAGTCCTGAAGGTTGGGGAAAGCTTTTTCTTTGCCCCCCGAAAAAGTGGCGTAGAGCTAGAGCAATGCCATTTCCGGAGCGTCCGAACTTCGACTCTTACTCTCAAAAAAACCATCGCCGCTCAAGTTGAGATGTTCGAGTTGCTGGTTGATGAGCTGGACAAGGAGGTCGCATTTCCTGTCGTGGACTTCGCTGCCCTTGATGAACCTGTCACCGGTGCTGGGAAGATTGAGTTGGTAGCGGAGCGATTTCGCAGGGAACAAGGATTAGGCTTAGGGCCGCTATCAAGTGTGACAAAGCTCGCAGAGAAGATTGGCGTTTTGGTGGTCAACCTTGCAGACGCTGATGACCGAATTGATGCTTTTTCTCTGTTTAACAAACGTCCTTTAATCGTTCGCAATACATCCAAGGCCAACCCTGGAAGGCAACGGTTTGACCTGGCCCATGAGCTCGGCCATCTAGTCATGCATCAAGGGATCGAGACAGGGTGCCGTGAGACTGAGGAACAAGCCAACCAGTTCGCCAGCGCACTCCTGATGCCACGAGCAAGCTTCGCTGCGGAGTTTCCGACCATGAGAGGGAAGTACCTGAACTGGCCAGCGCTCAAGGAGCTAAAGCTTCGCTGGAAGGTGAGCTTCAAGGCATTAATCTATCGGGCTCGTGCATTGGATCTGCTAACTGCCGATCAAGCGAAGAGTGGCTTTACCTACCTAGCGCGTAAAGGGTTTACTAAAAGCGAAGAGTTTGACGATTTGATTCCGATGGAGTCCCCCCTCCTCGTTCAGCGCGCAATCGACTTACTGGACTACGCGACGTGGAATCGCGTGCTCGCTGCTGCCGGCTTGAGCACGGAGATGGTGAAGAATCAGTTCATGTTGAATGTACCTATCGCCCCTTTACGGTTAGTGAGCAGCGCCCAACGCTAGGCTTAACAAAGCTAACCGTGGAGGCTAGGTTGCCATGAACAAGCCACTCTTCGACTTTGACCTCAAACGCGTCTCCCGAAAAAACTACATAACAGGGAAAGCCGCCATCAATTTCCCCCATCCAGGAAGCAACACGGGTGGGTGGCATTTCCTTTCGTATTTTGACCGGGACTCCGGGGTGGCTAAGGCGTCATTGGCAGGGATTCATTATCCTGACACCACCGACTATTTTGGCGACCTTGGCATCATCGACGTGACCGATGAGCTAGCAAAGCGTGGATGGTCTGTTGAAGGACGGCGGCTGTACATGGCGGATCACTACAGAGCCGCTGCGGACATGATCGTGAGATGGGCACTGAGCGAGTCCAACCACTGCAGCGTCGAGATTGATGATTGGTTTCCTTCTAGTGCGGAGAGACAGCGACTGCTTGAGACTCTAGATACAGCAAAGTCAAAGCTTTCGGAGGTTGGCCGATGGCAAAAATTGGAAGCGTGGCTCCGTACGCAAACCTGAATCTCGGGTGGATAGGTGTTACCCAGCGCGTGCTCACAGACCAGCACGGCGGGCAAGCACAGAGGGTGAGTGCAGCCTTCTGGCACCTGTCAGCTCAGGTCGTGCTCTGCCAAATCATCGGGCAAACCGATGCGACTACCCGCACCGTTTGAGCCAGCGGTGAGATGAACTAGGCTCTGTGCATCACCCGAAGGAAGACCGCCATGCCAGATAACTCGAACTACAAGATCGCCACGGCGGACGCCTTGACATTGCTGCTGCATAACCAGCACGCACTAGGTGCAGCAATAGAAGAAATAACCAAGTGGCTTTCAGAAAATGGCGTGGGAAGCGTCGCCGCTCATGCGATGTCGGCCATGGAAGCGCTGGACGCAAATGCTCAAGCCATCGCCGATTCCATTTTGAGGATTCGACAGTCTTAGGTGCTGCTACCCCGAGCCCTGCGCACCTATCGCACACTGCCAATTCGACTGAACGGTAAGGAAAAGAATGTTCCCTCCAATGGCGAATCCCAACCTCGAAATTACCGCCACTGAATTCGAGTTCTTGGTCAGAGACTGGATCCTCAAACAGGGTGGTGATCTCACCTCGCTGGAGGTCAAGCACGACGTGAAGGTCGAGGCCTACGACTCAACCTACCAGATCGACGTGCTGGCGAAATTCCAGGCTTTTGCAGGGGCCGAGTTTATCGTGCTGATTGAGTGCAAAAAATACCGGAACGCAGTCGAGCGGGAGTTGGTTCAGGTACTGCACGACAAGGTGCGATCCGTAGGCGCTCATAAAGGAATGTTGTTCACCACCACGGGGTTTCAATCCGGAGCAATAAAATATGCAACAGCCCACGGTATTGCTCTGGTTTCGATAATAAATGGTACCGCCACCTACGAAACCCGCTCAGCTTACCCAGTCGCGACGCAGCCACCGGCTTGGCTCAACCTGCCGAAATTTGCGCTCTGGTACGTCAGTGAAAATGACGCCGGGAGCATCTCGATGAAGTCGCTGGGCCGTGCTCCTACGGAGGTCAACGAGATGTTCAGCTAGAAATCGGTCAGAACAGCCTCGGCATCACTCCGAGGTTTAGCTGATGCGAGGTAGCGGTTGTAATCGGGTACGAACGATCCACCCCAGCAGCACAAAGCTTCCCCCCAGTAGACCGATATATCTAAGATCGATGTGGTCGATCAAAAATCCTCCGGCCATAGCTCCCAGCATGATTCCCAGATTGATCGCGGTAACGTTCACTGCGCCGACCAGTTGAGCGCTGCTGCCCGCTCTCCGCAAGACATCGATACCCATCAACAACCCGGTCGTCGCGTGACAGCAACCCACTGCAGCTACTGCGAGGGGGAGAAGCCACATCTCATTGCCTAGCAAAGTGATAGCTGCCAGTGATCCGGCCAAAACCAAGAGTAGACGTTTGAACAAGGCGTCTAGGAGGTTAGGAACGCGTTTGGCCAGCACCAGGTTGCCCACGATATCTGCAACGCCATACAGCGCTAGAATCATCGTTACCTGCACCGCAGGAAAGCCAGTCTGTCGGATCAAGAAGGTGGCGAGATAACTGAACACAGACATGATGCCGCCGAATATGAGAACCGAGCTCAACAGCATCAGCACGATGTCCTTCTTCCAGATTTCGCTAACCCGACTGAGCAACGTGGTGGCTGGCTTTGACCCATTTAGCTCAGGTGGACGAATCCACTTGATGACCATCATGAGCGCCACTGCACTCAGGCCAGACATCAAAATCAACGCGCCTTCCCAATGCCATAAATCACTTACGGCTTTTCCGACGGGAACACCTACAACGGACGCAATCGATACACCAATCAGCACCCTGGAAACCGCGAGGCTCTTGGTCTGCTCAGAAGACATTGCAGCTGCAATCAACGCCGCGTTCGTCCAAAAAATTGCGACCCCTACCCCGCCTAATGCACGCCCGATCAATAGCAAGGGAAAGTTCGTGGTTAGGGCCGCAACGGTGTTGCCTAAGAAGAGCGCAATGCATGCCGCCATCAGCAAGGGGCGCATGCTTACACGATGCGTAAAGGCCGCAATTAAAGGAGCACCGATCCCCATTCCCAAGGCAAATGCCGTGATGAGCCATCCCGCGTTTCCGACGGTTATGTGCAGCCCTGTCGCAATTTCAGGTAGTAGACCTGCCACGATGAATTCAGATGAAAGCATGACAAACGCGGTAAATGTCAGAACGTAAACTTTCGGGTTTAGCGAATTGGTCATTGGTTTCCATTTTTAACTATGTGTATCGCCCGCAGGCAGGTGGAGGCGACTAAACGCGTGTGCTTTGCCCATCCTAACTGCCCGTCCAAGTGCCAAGGAGTAGTGGATCTGATGGCGTTGAGGAGGGATCTGAACTCAGCGCTCTTGGCAAGCCACTTCGTACTCAAATATGAGCTTCAGATTAACGATAAGGCAGCGGTACGTCGTTGAGCAGCTTTCAACGCAGCATTCGATCCGCCACCACAATGCAAAGCCGCTCACCTAATGCTCGTCATTAGCGCAAGAAATTCCCGCAGTTGGCCTGTACAGCCAAACTCGATCAGCTGTAGCCCAGGATTGATGCTCCAGGGATCTAATGACCTGGTGCAAAATGGTCGAACTTGGTGAAATCGCATTCCCTTGATTCCCAGCCTAGAACCGGCGGTTAATAACCATGGGGCGGAGGAAGAGAAATACCAGTGAATCGCCAACCAACGTAAGATGGCCAGGATGAACGATACGAAAAAGGTGCAACTCTGCGTTTTATGTGGAGAGCGGCCAGCCACAAAGGGAGACGGCGATCACTTGCCGCCGCAATGCATATATCCGAAACCTAGGCCATTAAATATCCCATGGAACAAAGTCCCTGCGTGTACACCCTGCAACAATGCAGGTAGCGCTGATGATGAGCAGTTCAAGCTGATCATCGGGTTGAGTACAGGTGAGTACAGGGAAAATCCAGATCAGGTAATCGACTCCCTCGCTGGAACTATCGGTAAAAATATGAGGCTTGCCCGACAGGTGTTGACCAAACAGGAACGCGGCTATGGTCACCGCTTCGGAAATGCCGTAGTCGAGCCACTGGTCGCCGTTCCGTTTGACCGTGAAGCCTACAGCAGAGTCATTCAGCGCATTGTCAGAGGCTTGTATTGGCAGCAAAGTGCCCAAATTCTTAGACCAGACGCAGAAATCCAAATTATCCCGGCACAATCCGTTACGCCTGAGCTCGGGGCGCCGATTAAGCTTCTACTATCGCGCGCCACGCGGGTAGAGCTCAACAACGCCACATTCGTCTACAAATTCATACTGGAAGACGATGACGCTAGCTTCTGGGGCCTCCAGTTCTTCGACAAGCATTTCGTCTTCGCGCTTGTGTCCCCGCAGACGGAACCGAAATAGACCAGGGGAGGTGTATTCCCTCTACTGACCAGCATTTGAATGGCCGTCGTCTCTGAACCCCGCAAACCAAGGACAAATCCTTGTGGTGGTTGGTAGTTCTGACGGCTCCTCACAGCTAAGCAGTCGCTTTAACCCAGTCCGTGTACCCCTTCGCACCACCGCCCGTCTGGTGTTGGCACATTGGCCGTGCTGTTTCTGATCGGCTGCGGCTTCGCACTGGTACCCGCACTTCAGGTGCGGGCTTCTTGGGGCGCTGCTCGGCGGTATTTCGGCCCACTTCGCGCCCACCAAGTGGTGGTTGACGCTACGCTTTTCGCCAAACCAATGCAGGAATTACCCGGATGTAAATTAGCTCGCTGACCAATTCAATCAGCGTTTGGGTGATGACTGCTGCCGCAGCTAGCCCTCTGATTTCTTCGGGTAAAGCAAGTGCCAAGGGCAGAACCACCAACGAGTTCCGTGTCGAGCTACTGAACGCTACTGATCTTGCAGTGGTGGCCGGCAATTTGAATGCTCGCGCAACCAGCGCACCAACCAATGGTGCCAAGAGCATGAAACCAATGTAGACAGGAATGACGGGCAGCAGCTTGTCCATGTCTCTGACCACCGCTGAAATCTGAGAGCCGATCACTACGACCAATACAGCCGCCATAGCCGGCACAGGCATCCAAGCCCAAGCATAGGCCCAACACTCAACGACGCGTGACCTTTTTGCACCGGCAGCTGTTGCTACCGCCAAGACCAAGGGCAAAGCGATCAGCACTACGAAGGCCTCAACAAATGGGCCGACAGATATAACCACTGCCGAGTCATTACCCAGCATGAAGGCCAGATACAGGGGCAGTAGAACAAGCTGTAGCAAGAGTAGTAATGGCGTTGCCGCCAGAGTCAGTTTGGAGTCGCCCTTACCGATATGGGTAAACACCACCACATAATCGATACAAGGCGTCAGCAAGACCAACAGGGCACCCACTAAAATCGCCGGGTGATTGGTTATCCCCATAGTCAATGCCCAAACCAGCAAGGGGATGGCCACGAAGTTGGCTGTGAGCAGCGCCGCCATGAAACGCTTATTTGCGAGGCCATTACGGAGATCCAAGAACGGGATCTGTAGAAACATGGCGTACATCAGCACTGCGATGGTGGGTGTCACCGTCGACCCTAATGCTTCAGACGCATTGGGGGCGAGCAGGCCTCCGAGGGCCGCGACAATGACCGCGATGAAGTAAATGGGAATCTGGTTCGTCTCTAGCTGTTCTCTGTCCACAAAATGCCCTTCAAGCGCGTGAAATTATTTTCTGAAGACAGGTTAATATCTGTAGCTACTACAGGTTCAAGAAAATGCTTGGAGAGTTTGCATGTCAGGAATCGGGGCGCTGTCGAAATCAACGGGTTGCCACATTGAAACGATTCGCTACTACGAGAAAATAGGCCTTCTACCTCCCGCCCTGCGGTCGAATGGGCGGCATCGAATCTATACTGAAAAGCATCGATCAAGACTCGTCTTCATCCGGCAGAATCGTGAATTGGGTTTCCCGCTCGAAGATATCCGAGAACTCATCGCGCTCGCAGCAGATGCTGATCGTCCGTGCGCTGACGCGCTTTCGGTGGTCAAAAAGCACCTAGCGGAAGTAGAGTCGAAGGTAGCAAAGCTTCAGCAAATCCGGGTAGAGCTGCTCTCAATGGCAGGTATGTGTGAGTCAACATGCCTAGGTTCAAACACTCCAGACTGCACGATTGTTGAGTCACTTTTTGAACCTGCTGCTGGGGTTCGCTCTGGTTGCTGCTCCTAGACGAGTCAAGAGCATAGAGGGAGCAAGCTGCCATCGAAACTGAATAGCGCGATAGCCTCGACAGGGTGTTTCGAGCGTCTGTCTACACCAAACGGGCTGGTACGAGATGTGTTCGGCAGACGCTTACGATAATCGGGCATGCCCGTTCGCTGATGCCTGCCCCTGGGAATTCCCTGCAGGCTAACCGCCCTCTCCGCCCCTTGGAGGCCGCCAGATTCAAGGTGTCGACAGCAATGCCATGGTCATGCCGAAACCGTCTCGACTGGTTCACGGTAAGCTTTCTGACTCCAAGGGCCTTGGCCCCTCATGGATCAAAGCACTCAGATATGCGGTAAGCGACAGACATGCCTCATTCTTGTCTTATCCTCGCCATATGGCCTGGCAAGTGGACTGAAACTCACCATCTCCATAAACGTCGGTGACAATTTCCGGTACCACGGATGCACTCTGATTGAAAAAGGTCGCAGCTTCGCTTGAACGTCCTTGAGCACACAAGATTTTTGTAGCGTTAATCGCGATCCATCGGCGAGTCTTGTTATCGCTTGGGTTGAGCTTCCAAGCACGGCTTATGCTGGCTAGCGCAGTAGTAAACTGGTTTATGCGAAACTCTGAGTACGCTTTGAAATTCCACGCCAGAGGATCGTTAGGATTGTGGTCAACCGCAGTGTTGAAATTTCGCAACGCGCTTTCGTAGTCACCTTTCCGTGCATGCGACCGCCCCTCGGCCATTCCAGGTGCTAACTCCTGATCTCCTGAGGCGTTCACAGCTCGAGATATGACGACCAACGGTGGTACAGAGCTTTCCACTTCAGCAGCATTTTGTTGCGTCGTAGAGACTCCGTCGACTTTTTGAGCACTGGAGCGTTGTAATGCGAGTTCACGCCTAATTGTACGAACCTGGGCGATCAGAGCATCCGCGTCCGCCGGGAGTGCAAGCCTTGCCAAAGCAGTCAATCTCAACTCAGCGTCAGGCTCATCTGCCATGATCATGTCTATGTGATCTTGCAAGAATTTGACTCGGGTAGCATCTCTAGAACGTTCGATCTCGCTCTGCTTCAGTTTGAGATCATCTGCCTTCTGCTGTCGCTCCACCTCCTGCCGGTGAGCTTCAAGCTTCAGACGAGCTGACTCATTGAGGTAGCTAGACGTTGCGGGGATGATAACTACAACCACGCTAACAAAAGCGCCTACCCATAAAACTGTTCGATTATGACTGCTTTCAGACCTAAATCTTGTAGCTTCGAGACGAAGCCTGTCGCGCTCGATTCCTTGGTTGGAGGTGTCCTGATCCAATCGTGTTTCCCCACATGGGCAATAGGTGACGGTAATAGCACTAGGCTACCCACACCGATGTCGCATTGCCACTCAAGTAGCTGCACTTCCTTCATCAGATTGGCGCTTGGACGACTGCTAGCCGCTGGGGCTGAGCGCTCCGCGCCTAACGATTAGCCCTGAGCCCAAGCCGGTGATAGTGCAGATGCAAGAGCAAAGGCCTATTAAGAAATCTAGCAATAATCGGCCGCCTGCACAGGCTGGGCGAATTTATCAGCTGCCGTTCCGTTAAGCCTTATACGGAAAGGGGGCTGAACACGGCGATGAAAATTGCCCTAACGAACCTGGCGAGTCATGTTCACTCACAGCCCCCTCCTGCAACTAGCCCGGTTAAGGATGGCATCGAGTTATAGAGCAGTACGTTGGTTATCGGTCAATTAGGACTTTGGTAGCCAGGAGCGAACATGGAGCTCTCTACTCCGTAAAGCGCCAGAGGATCCTTGAGCCATAGTCGGTAAGCCTTGTCCGTGATGCTGTGATCAGGTGAGCAATCGACATGGTACTGCTGCAGCACGTAGCCCGCCATGGCGGCGCGAACTCGTAGTTTGAGCACGCCATCAAGCATGTCGTAGTCACGCTTCACGATCTCTGTAGAGTCTTTATCGGGATGCGGGATAATAGGTAACTCAAGCATCCGATTCCACTGATCGTCGTGTTTGGGCGTTTCGGCGAAAGCGCGAACCGTGCTGACCAGCACCATGTCATCCGGCGCCCAGTAGTAGGCGCCCGTGCGCACGGTTAAGCCTGATGCGGCGGCCATGGCGGTTTTGTACCAGGGACGCACCCGGGGGTCGTAGCTGGCCATTTTGGGATCGTCGGGCCAGCCGGCAAATCCGCCGTCGTTGAGCCCCAGTGAAATGGACGCGGTGGTCGGGTGGGTCTCGGCAAATCGATCGAAAATAATCTGGAGCCGCTGATCGGCTTCGCTGACAGGCGTTTGCTCAGCATTGGCAGCGGTATAGTTTTTCAATCCCTTGACGCTGGCGATCCGAGGATCCTTGGCAAGGTATTCGACGTTTTGGCGGATGCTTTCAAAGAACTGCTTCATGCCGTTATCAATCTGGCAAATTTCACGACCGCTGCTATCCAGGAAATTGGCTTGCGCCGCGCTCCGCAAGTTCAATACGACGAGCACCGCGACCATAACCACTGGAAGACAGGCGATGGCAGCAAATACCCATGTCAGCTTCTGTTTGATATTCATGACCTCTCCAACGGGTACTTATAATTATTTAGGGCGGGCCGATGGAACGGATACACCCATTGGAATCAAAACAGCGCCCACGACGACTGACGCGAAATCTGCAGGGGCAGCGTCCGTAGATAAATATCAGTGTTAATTTTCCTGACAGGCCAGGTTCTCGCCCGCTACTCCAACGGAGACGGGCGGAAGGTTCATGTACTGCAGCTCAGCTCAGCTCAAAAACGGCCTGGAGCAAAGGGTGCTGGATCGACTATAGGCGTCTCGCCCATCATCAATTCTGCGAGCAGTCGACCGCTGACCGGGCCCAGCGTAAACCCCTGATGGGCATGGCCGAAGTTGAACCAGAGCCCTTTATGCAAGGGCGCTGCGCCGATTACCGGTTTCATGTCTACCGTACAGGGTCGGGCGCCCTTCCATGGCATGCGCTCAACTTGGGGGCCTAACGCCAATAGTTGCCGTGCAGCACTCTCGGCCTTGCCTAACTGCACCGGTGTCGGAGGTGCACTTAGACTGGCGAACTCTGCCCCTGTCGATAGGCGGATACCGCGTTTCATCGGCGCCAGCATGTAGCCTTGTTCGGTATCCAGCACCGGGCGGGTCAACATTGCTCCATCGGCAAAGTGAGCGTGGTAACCCCGTTTGACGAACAACGGTATGCGGTAGCCCAACTCAAACAGCAGCTCATGAGCCCAAGGCCCCAGCGCCACTACCACCTCGGATGCGCCGACCGATCCGGAATCGGTATCGACGCTCCAGCCGGCTCCCAACTGACGCAACGATCGCGCATCGCCGCGCAAAATTTGCCCACCTTCACTCACGAACAGATCGGCATAACGCTGCACTAGCTCTCCAGGCTCAATACAAGTCCAGGGTTGCAGCCAATGAATGCCCCCCACCAATGCCTCGCTCAGGGCGGGTTCCGCCAGTCTTAGCGCGACACCGTCCAAATGCTCGGACAATACGCCGTGTGCACTCACGCGTACCGCACGCTCCACCGCCTCATCGAATTGCTGTGGGCTACGGAACGCCTGAATCCAGCCTTTGCGCACGATAAGGTTCTGCGAACCGCTTTGCTCAATCAGCTCCGAGTGCTCACTAATCGAATGCTCAATCAACGTGCGAAAGGCATCCGCAATGGCCTGGTAATGCTTCGGCGCGGAGTTGGCCCAATACCTGACCAAGGCAGGCACGTATTCAGGCATCGCGCGTATATGGTAATTAACGCCGATGTCACGCTTGGTTGCCACGTTTATCAAACTGGCAAGATCCCTTGGAAACGCGTAAGGCTCAATGGCCTCGCGCTGAATAATACCTGCGTTACCGAACGATGTTTCGCGCCCTGGCAACCCTTTGTCTACCAGCGTCACTGCGCAGCCACGGCGCTGCAAATGCAACGCCGTGCAGACGCCGACAATACCGGCTCCCAATACCACCACTTGTTTTTCGCTCACGCCGCCTCCGAATCAAGCACGCTGTTGCGCGATGACACTGATCTCTATCAATGCATCGACCACAAGGCCGGCGCAGACGGTCGCGCGCACTGGCAGGTTGGTCGTGAAGAATGATGCATAAGCGCGATTGAATTCGGCGAAATCACTCCGGTCGGTCAGGTATACGGTGACGCTGACAACATCGTCCAGCGACAGCGATTCGGCTTCCAGCGTCTGGGCAATACGCGTCAGGGTCAAACGCGTTTGCGCTTCGATACCTTCAGGAAAGCTGCCGTCCTCACTAAACGGCAATTCGCCAGACAAAAAAACCAGGCCTTGGCTGTGGCGGACTTTGGAAAAGGGCAGATTTTTTACGGTCATGGCAGTTCTCTCTTGGGTATTCAAAGATTCGCTCATCAGCGAGCACCGATTGTGAATCATCGCTTGCAGTCCATCTGTGCTCACGGCTAGGCAACAAGTCGTAAATGCGCTTGAGCATCTGCCCCCTTACGGGCGCTGGCCATGCTTACAGAGCGAACAGCATTCCGAAATCATGTTGACTCACTGGTCAGTCGTGACAGCAAGGGCTGAACTAGGTTTTAGCTTAAAAAGCTCGGCGTGTATATACAGGGTCAAGCATTTTCAATGCCGCTCGCAAAAAAACACGCCAGATGCCTAAGGCAAAGCCAGTAGCTGTCCATTTATGGTTAGCTCATTAAATGCGTACGGCAATCAATGTTTCGTTTAAACACGCCACGAAGTGAGGGTAACACCCCCCCGCGGAACCATAGGTTACACATTGAAAATCCTGCATGAACAAGCATCTGATCCACTTCTCTGAAAACAGGCCTTAACCGCGGCCCTATTACCGCACGAAGGTTTTGGCCTGCATCTTGCCTTTCTGGTATATACAGGATCATACAGATCATTCGCCACGTTACGCTGTTCGCTAAGGACGTCACATCATGAATCCAATGGTACCGCTCAGATCCATCCAGCTATCAGCCAGCCGAGTTCAGACATGACGCCGAGTAGTAGCGTCTGCAGCAGCTCCTGCAGAACCGACTGAATCGAAATGCTTTCCCGCAAAACACTAATTGAGGTTAGCCCTGTATGAATGCCAATGACTTGAACCTGCTTGCCCGCGCAGAAGTTCGCGAATTGGCCAGCTATAATGCTGGCCTGGCTTCGGATGCCGTGCGCAAACGATTCGGCCTTACACGCGTAGCCAAACTTGGGAGCAACGAAAACCCAATGGGCACAGCACCCGCCGTTAGCGCCGCAACGGCTCGAGCTTGCAGCGAAATTGCGCTGTATCCCGATGCCGGCTGCCAAGCATTGCGTACTGCGCTTTCTGAAAAGCTGGGTGTGCCGGAAAACCAGTTGGTGTTCGGCAACGGCTCGGAGGATTTGCTGAGCGTCATCAGTCAAGTGTTTCTGGATCACGACGACGAAGTCGTGACCGTAGTGCCTTCGTTCGGTCTGCACTTCATCTATCCACTGGCAGCCGGCGCCAAGGTGATTGGTGTGCCAATGACCCAGCAAGGCACATTCGATGTGCCGGCGATGGTCGCAGCACTCACGCCCCACACGCATGTGTTGATGTTTTCCTGCCCATCCAACCCGGTTGGCTGCGCCCTTAGCGCCGACGAGCTGCAACAACTGCTCGACGCATTGCCACCGCAATGTTTGTTGGTGTTCGACGAGGCCTACTACGAATATGCACAATGGGAAGCCGAATACCCGGACTGTCTTGCTCTGATTCAAGGCAGCGGCAGACCGTTCATCCTACTGAGGACGTTCTCCAAGGCTTATTCCCTGGCGGGTTTGCGCATAGGCTACGGGGTGGTGAGCGATCCGATGTTGGCCGATCTTATTAACCGTCTGCGTACTCCCTTCAACGTCAACCACGTAGCCCAGGCCGCAGCGATTGCCGCACTGGCTGACGATGAGCATCTGAACGCCTGCCTGTCCCATGTCGCTAGCGAACGTCGGCGAATGGAGGCGACACTGCACGAGCAAGGCATTACAACCGCGCCCTCCCTTGCCAACTTCTTGTTTTTCAGCACGCCTTTTCCGGCCGAAGTCATCAATCAAGCGCTACTGCGCGAAGGGGTGATCATCAAACCGTGGCGCGAAGTTGGTTACACTGAGTACTTGCGCGTCTCTGTCGGAAGCTGTGAGGATAACGACCTTTTCCTCACAGCACTGGCAAGCGTCTTTGCCACACTCGAGACACGGACTGACTAATGACCAAAAATGCACCACAAGCGCTCTACCGGCGTGCAAAGGATTATGTGCAAGACCAACTTCGGGCGGGCGTTTGGAAACCTGGTGACCTGATTTCTTCAGAAAACCAGCTGGTGCAAGAACTGGGCATTTCGCGCATGACCGTCAATCGGGCTTTGCGCGAACTAACCGAAGAGGGTCATCTGGTCAGGATTTCAGGTGTCGGCACGTTCGTAGCCGAAAGCAAGCCGCAATCAAACTTGCTGCGCATCACCAACATTGCCGACGAGATCCTGGCCCGAGGCCACAGCTACACCTGCCGTGTCCTGCACCTGGGGCGTGAATCGGCCTCGATGCCGGTGGCGTCCGCTTTGGGTCTGACCACCGGCTCTTCAGTTTTTCATCTGGTCTGTGTTCACAGCGAAGAAGGCGTGCCCGTACAACTGGAGGATCGTTACGTCAATCCAGAGCTGGTGCCAGAGTTCCTGCAACAAGACTTTGGGGAACACTTGCAACCTGCCAAATACCTGTTGCGCGTCGTCAAACCTGATGAAATGGAGCATATCGTCGAAGCCTGTCACCCAAGCATTGACGAAAGCAGACATATGCAGATCGACGCCAACGAACCTTGCTTAGCGCTTATCCGTCGCACTTGGAGCCAAAGCAAAATTGTGACTTACGTGCGCTTGGTTCACCCCTCCTCACGCTATCGACTCGGCAGTCGCCTGCCCGTAAACGGGGCGCATAGAGACAGTTGATGCCTGAAGGCATCTGATGAACTGATCCATCATAAACCGGGATCGAAATGTCATTGCTGCTTCTACTTTCCGGACAACCTCTTGACGCAGAATTTCACCAGTGAGTTTCCTGTACTACAAAAGTAAAAAAGCTCCACAGCTACGACAACTGCCTGTCGCCGATAGCTGTAGAGCAAAAAAACTGCATAAACACTGTAGCGCTCGTGCGGGATGACTCGAGCAATTCAGCTTGCTCACACAGGAGCCAAACGCCCCTTCCCCCCGATTACAGGCTAGGCAGCAACTTTGGCAACACCAGTTCGTTCAAGCACCGGGAAGCCAACAACTCGCTTGCTGCGTTGATATCCGGCGCAAAGAAGCGATCTTTGTCGTAGTAAGCCACTTTGCTGCGCAGGCTGGTGCGGGCAAGCTCCAGCTTCGTCGAGGTCTTCAAGCCTTCGCGCAAGTCAAGGCCCTGACACGCAGCGAGCCACTCAACAGCGAGGACGCCGCGAGTGTTTTCAGCCATTTCCCATAAACGCTTGCCCGCTGCAGGAGCCATCGACACGTGGTCTTCCTGATTCGCGGAAGTTGGCAGGCTATCCACCGAATGTGGATGCGCCAGTGCCTTGTTCTCACTGGCCAGCGCCGCTGCGGTAACTTGGGAAATCATGAAGCCGGAGTTCACACCGCCGTTGGCCACCAGGAATGGCGGCAATTGCGACATGTGCTTGTCCATCATCAGGGAAATACGCCGCTCGCTTAGCGAGCCGATTTCCGCTATCGCCAATGCCATGTTGTCAGCAGCCATGGCCACAGGCTCGGCGTGGAAGTTGCCACCGGAGATCACATCGCCTTCGACAGCGAAGACCAATGGGTTATCGGAGACGGCATTAGCTTCGACGACCAATACCTCCGCAGCTTGACGGAACTGGGTCAGGCACGCGCCCATGACTTGCGGCTGGCAACGCAGGGAGTACGGATCCTGAACCTTGCCGCAGTTCTGGTGGGAGTCGGAGACTTCACTGCGCTCCCCGAGCAAGTCTCGGTAGGCGGTAGCACTGTCGATCTGGCCTTTCTGGCCACGCGCGGCGTGGATGCGTGCGTCGAACGGCGAGCGCGAGCCCAAAACCGCTTCAACAGTCAGAGCACCGATCGCCAGTGCGCCAGCGAACAGATCTTCGCCCTCGAACAAACCACGCAGTGCATAAGCGGTGGATACCTGCGTGCCGTTGAGCAACGCCAGCCCTTCCTTGGCAGCCAGTGTCAGTGGCGTCAGGCCGGCGATTTTCAGCGCCTCGGTTGCTTCCAGCCATTCGCCCTTGTAACGAGCCTTGCCTTCACCCAACAGCGCCAGCGACATGTGGGCCAAGGGTGCGAGGTCGCCGGATGCACCGACCGAACCTTTCAACGGAATGTGCGGATAAACCTCGGCGTTGATCAAAGCGATCAGTGCTTCGATGACGGTGCGGCGAATTCCGGAGAAACCACGGCTCAAGCTATTGACCTTGAGCACCATGACCAGCCTGACCAGCGCGTCACTGATCGGTTCGCCAACACCGGCAGCGTGAGACAGAACCAGTGAGCGCTGGAGGTTCTCCAGGTCTTCAGTAGCGATGCGGGTCGAGGCCAGTAGGCCGAAACCGGTATTGATCCCATAGGCGGTGCGGTTCTCGGCGAGAATTTGTTCCACGCAAGCAACGCTGGCTTCAATCTGGGCCGAAGCACTGTCATCGAGGGAGATGTTGACCGGATGCTGGTAGACGTCGCGCAGTTGGGCAAGGCTCAGTTGGCCAGGGATGATGTTGAGTGTGTTCATGCTTTTGCTCCTTTAACAGAGGTGATCATTGGCAGGTTTAAGCCTTGTTCTTTGGCACAATCTATTGCGATCTGGTAACCCGCATCGGCGTGACGCATCACGCCGGTCGCCGGGTCGTTGTGCAGCACGCGTGCAATGCGCTCAGCCGCTTCGTCGGTACCGTCGCAGACAATCACCATGCCCGAGTGCTGAGAGAAGCCCATGCCGACGCCGCCGCCGTGGTGCAGGGAAACCCAGGTCGCGCCGCTCGCGGTGTTCAGCAGTGCGTTGAGCAGTGGCCAGTCGGACACGGCGTCGGAACCGTCCTGCATTGATTCGGTTTCGCGATTTGGGCTGGCCACGGAGCCGGAGTCCAAATGGTCGCGACCGATGACGATCGGCGCCGACAATTCCCCGCTACGCACCATTTCGTTGAATGCCAGGCCCAGCTTGGCGCGCAGACCCAGCCCTACCCAGCAGATTCGGGCCGGCAAGCCCTGGAAGCTGATGCGCTCGCGCGCCATGTCCAGCCAGTTATGCAGGTGCGCATCGTCCGGGATCAGCTCTTTGACCTTGGCATCAGTTTTGTAGATGTCTTCAGCGTTACCCGACAGCGCAGCCCAGCGGAACGGGCCGATGCCACGGCAGAACAGCGGACGGATGTAGGCCGGTACGAAGCCCGGGAAGTCGAATGCGTTTTCCACGCCTTCTTCCTGAGCCATCTGACGGATGTTGTTGCCGTAGTCGAAAGTTGGAATGCCCATTTTCTGGAATTCAAGCATCGCTTTGACGTGTACGGCCATCGATTGCTTGGCGGCTTTCACTACAGCGGCAGGCTCGGTCTTGGCACGAGCGCGATACTCTTCCCAAGTCCAGCCGGCAGGGAGGTAACCGTTTAGCGGGTCGTGGGCGCTGGTCTGGTCGGTGACCATGTCCGGGCGTACGCCGCGCTTGACCAGCTCCGGCAGGATTTCGGCGGCGTTACCCAGCAAGGCGATGGAGATGGCCTTGCCTTCCTTGGTGTACTTGCCAATGCGTGCCAGGGCGTCGTCGAGGTCGGTAGCTTGCTCGTCGACATAGCGGCTGCTCAGGCGGAAATCTATGCTGACCTGCTGGCATTCGATGTTCAGCGAGCAAGCGCCGGCCAGGGTTGCCGCCAGCGGCTGGGCCCCGCCCATGCCGCCGAGACCGGCGGTGAGCACCCAGCGACCGGTCAAATCGCTGTTGTAATGCTGGCGGCTAGCTTCGACGAAGGTTTCGTAGGTGCCCTGGACGATGCCCTGGCTGCCGATGTATATCCAACTGCCGGCGGTCATCTGGCCGTACATGGCCAGGCCCTTAGCATCCAATTCGTTAAAGTGTTCCCAGGTGGCCCAGTGCGGCACCAGGTTGGAGTTGGCGATCAGCACACGGGGCGCATTGCTATGGGTCTTGAACACGCCGACCGGTTTGCCCGATTGCACCAGCAGGGTTTCGTCGTCGTTCAGGTTGGTGAGGCTCTCGACGATCTGGTCGTAGCATTCCCAATTGCGCGCCGCACGGCCAATGCCACCATACACCACCAGTTCTTTTGGGTTCTCGGCCACTTCCGGGTCGAGGTTGTTCATTAACATGCGCAGTGGCGCTTCGGTCAGCCAGCTTTTGGCGGTCAGCGTGTTACCACGCGCGGCGTGGATTTCGACATTACGGAAATGGGATGGCTTGCTCACCGGTAATCCTCTCGAAATGACTTTCTCAGCCTATTTATTGATTTAATCATACAGGTCACGCATAAATATAATCATGTATATACAACCACAATCAAGCGAATTTCACTTGAACATGGTCACTCACGAAGGGCGAAGTACTATGGAGCTAATGAGCGATCGAAGAGTCGCTCGAAGGCATCGCGGTTACTTGAGGTTGCCGCTAAGGAACTGCTGCAGGCGCTCGCTCTTGGGGTTTCCCAAGACATCCTCAGGTAAGCCCTGCTCTTCCACGAGTCCTTGGTGGAGGAACAACACCTGACTCGACACCTTACGCGCGAAGCTCATCTCATGAGTCACCATGATCATGGTTCGACCTTCTTCGGCCAGACCCTGGATCACCTTGAGCACCTCGCCCACCAATTCTGGATCAAGCGCCGAAGTCGGCTCGTCGAACAACATGATCTCGGGCTCCATGGCCAAAGCCCGAGCAATAGCGACCCGCTGCTGCTGCCCGCCAGAGAGAAAAGCTGGATACTGGTCGGCAACGCGAGACGGCAAACCTACCTTGTCCAGATACCGCCGAGCACGCTCCTCAGCATCTTTCTTGCTGATACCCAGGACGCGGCGTGGAGCCATCGTGATGTTGTCGAGCACGGTCATATGGCTCCAGAGGTTGAAGTGCTGGAACACCATCGCAAGCCGTGTGCGCAGCCGCTGCAGTTCAGAAGCGTCGGCCACATGCATGCCGTGGCGATCATGCATCATGCGAATCGGCTGGTTATCCAAGCCCATGGCGCCATCGTTGGGCGTTTCCAAAAAGTTGATACAACGTAAGAAGGTGCTCTTGCCCGACCCACTGGCGCCAATAAGGCTAATCACATCGCCGGTCTTGGCGTTTAGGGAAACGCCTTTAAGTACTTCGTGGCTGCCATAGCTTTTATGCAGGTTTTCAACGGTCAATTTGTACATGTTCAAACACCCTGAATTAATGAGCCGGGCCGAGGAAAGACAGCCAGCGGCGTTCAGCCAGACGGAACAGGCCAACCAGAGAGAAAGTGACTGCGAGGTAAATCGCGGCGGCGATACCGAACGACTGGAATGTCAGGAACGTTGCCGAATTGGCATCCCGGGCGACCTTGAGAATGTCCGGCACAGTCGCAGTGAACGCGACTGTGGTCGAGTGCAGCATCAGTATGACTTCGTTGCTGTAGTTCGGCAGCGATCGGCGCAGCGCAGATGGCATGATGATGTAGGCATACAACTTCCAGCCGCGCAGTCCGAATGCCTTGGCCGCTTCGACCTCGCCGTGATTCATGTTACGGATCGCTCCGGCGAAAATTTCCGTGGTGTAGGCGCAAGTGCTCAAAGCGAAGGCAAGAATGGTGCAGTTGATTGCATCGCGGAAGAATGCGTCGAGCATGGGTTGCGCGCGCACCGCTGCAAGGCTGTAGATACCGGTGTAGCAGATCAGTAGCTGTATATACAGTGGCGTACCGCGAAACAGATAGGTGTAGAACTGTACCGGCCAGCGCACCCATACGTTGCTTGAGACCCTGGCAATCGACAGCGGGAGTGCCATCAAAAAGCCCAGGAAAAGCGAAGCACTTAGCAGCCACAGGGTCATCGCCAACCCGGTGATGTGATAGCCATCGCTGTAGAGGAAAGGCTTCCAGTATTCCTGCAGAAGTTCGATCATCGCACGGCCTCCCGGGTGCCTGCGGCATAGAGGATTTCCAGCCGGCGCAAGACGTAGTTCGATGCAGTGGTGATGACCAGATAGATCAAGGCCGCCAGCACCAGGAAAAAGAACAGCTGATAGGTGGTCTTGCCGGCGTCCTGAGCCACTTTCACCAGGTCAGCCAGCCCAATAATCGAGACCAACGCGGTGGCTTTGAGGATGACCATCCAGTTATTGCCGATACCCGGTAAGGCAAAACGCATCATCTGCGGGAACAGTACGAAGCGGAAACGCTGCGCGCGGGTAAGGCCGTAAGCAGTGGCCGCTTCCATCTGGCCACGCGGCACGGCAAGGATGGCGCCTCGGAAAGTCTCAGTGAAATACGCACCATAGATAAAGCCCAGGGTGATCACGCCGGCACTGAATGGATTGATCTCGATGTAATCCCACCCTAAGGCTGAGGTCAGCTGGGTGAGCCAGGTCTGTAAGCTGTAGAAGATCAGCAGCATCAGAACCAGATCCGGCACTCCACGAATCAGCGTGGTGTAGGCCTGTGCAGGGACGCGAAACAGCGCCGACGTTGAAAGCTTGGCACTGGCACCTATCAGGCCCAAAACCACGCTTAGCAGCAAGCAAAGGAAGGATAACTTGACCGTCATCCAGGTGCCTTGCAGCAACAGTGGGCCAAAGCCCTTGAGGCTGAAGCCCGACAGCCCCAGCATCTGCAATAGGTTTTCTAACATGGGGAAGTCCTTCGTCAATCAGGAAAACGCCCATCCGTGAATGGGCGCAGCGTCGTTATTTGCCGCTGTAAATATTCTGATCACCGAAGTGTTTCTTTTGGATGGCCACGTAGGTGCCGTCGTCGTGGAGCGCCTGTATGCCTTTGTTCACTAAGGCTTTAAGCTCGGTATTGCCTTTGAGCAGACCGATCGCCGTTTTTGCTGGCAGCAGTTCGTGATGGACTGGCTTGCTCACTTCAAAGTCAGCGCCTTGCGGGGACTTCAGGAAACCCATTTCAGCTTGCAGCATGTTCTGAATCGAGGCATCGAGGCGACCCGTGACCAGGTCAGCATAAACCTGATCCTGGTTGGCGTAGGCCTGGGTTTTTACCCCGGCCTTGTTCAGCACGGCCTTGGCGTAGGCCTCCTCGGTGGTGCCTTGTTCATAGCCAACGGTTTTGCCAGCCAGCGTCGTGATGTCTTCGCTCAAGGCCGAGCCTTTCTTAAAGACAAAGGATGTTGGCACCGAGAACAATTCGTTGGAGAAATCAATGACTTTTTCCCGCGAAGAAGTCACGGTCATGGCAGAAATCACGCCGTCGAATTTATTGGCCCTTAGGCCGGGAATCATCCCGTCGAAATCACTTTCTACCCATTTGCACTTGACCTTCAGTTCAGCGCAAATCGCGTTACCCAGATCAATATCAAAGCCCACAAGGCTGCCGTCGGCTGCCTTGGATTCGAAGGGTGCATAGGATGGGTCGACTCCAAAGCGCAACTCTTTGTACTCCTTGGCCACGGCAGTACCAGCCGCCGCGCACAGAGCCAATACTGATAAGGTCAAAATAGATTTTTTCATTGTTTTTATTCCTAATAACCAACAGAAGCGCTTGGGCGCACGAGTACAGTTATGGAGCGCGTGTGGCGTTACGCTGAACACACAGCCTCCAGGTTACGGACAAACGTGTCGAGACACATGGTCGACTCTAGCGCGCAAATACATACTTGTACAGACAGGCATAGCCAATCAATCGTCCTTTGATCTGATCGATTCCTTTCTGGGAATTTGGACGACGCTAAAATTGCCTGTAAATAGGGGGCTCGGTGTTTTTTTCTCTAGACCTAAGGAGGACAGTCAACCTCTTTAATCTCGATATGCGCCATGTGGCTGGTTCGGGAGATGGTGTAGGCGGTCGGATGTAGGAGGCGGATCAGCATCGACCTAACGCGGACATGATCCTGAAGCCTCCTCGGCGACCCGGATGACTCCAATCTCGAGATAGAATCTGAATTCGTACTACTGCCACAATCCCGGCGTAATAGAAGAAAAAAACGGATACGGCTCAAAAGTGGTGCGCGAAACATCCCGCATCAGGACGGCATCGTTGAACGCTTTTCGTAAATGCCTAAAAGGCAATCCATTGGGTCATTACCACTATGACAATGGGAAGAGCGACGCCTGCGAGAAGGGTTTGGCAAGCGATGATCCCAGCCATTAGTGGCGCATCTCCGCCCAACTGGCGAGCCATGATGTAGGAGGATGAAGCGGTCGGCAGCGCCTGGAACAGGAGTGCTGCAATGGCAGCTTTCCCTTCAAGCCTGAACAGATGGCAAGCTCCAAGCGTGACGAGCGGCATGACTAAGAACTTCACCAGAGACGAATAGCTGACCGGGCGTAGCCATTGCTTAATGCTCCCGAACTCAAGCGCGGCACCCACGCAGATTAAACCGAGCGGCAGTGACGCTTGACCCAAGGCTTTGAGCATCGGCTCGATACCAACTGGTAGCCCCCAGCCTAAGACCTGGATCAACCCGCCGGCGAAGCAAGCGAGTACAAGTGGGTTCAGTGCCAACTGCTTGAGCACTTTGCTAAATGTCATTCTGCCGCTAGATCCGAACCTTGCGAAAACAAGTACGCACAGGATGTTAACTGTAGGCACTATCGCAGCGTTCGCGACGGCTGCCAGCGCTACGCCTTGCACACCAAACAAACCCGCCGCGGCAGAAACGCCAACGTAATTGTTGAAGCGTATGCCACCCTGAAAAACTGACGTGAATGTCGCATTGTCCCGAGTGATCAACGCTCTTGCTCCCAATAGCATTAGCGACACGACTACAGTCGACAATATAAGCACCGAGACCATGCTTTGAATGGGCACTCCATCAAGCTTGGCGGTCGCCAGTCCGTGAAAGAAAAGTGAAGGAAGCAATACGTAATATGCCAAGCGCTCTGCCTGCGCCCAGAAGGTATCCGCTAGAAATTGACGATGCTTGAGCCATGCGCCCAGCGCGATCAAAAAAGCGATGGGTAACAAGGCAATCAACAAAGAAAGGGTCATGCGCCCGCCTTGATTTTTTGCACCAAACGTTCACAGCCCGCGGTCAGGATGGACTCATCGGTAGCAAAGGAAAGCCTGAGATGTCCTGGCATCCCAAAAGCGCTACCTGGAACAGTTGCTATGCCCGCCTCAAGGAGCTTGAGCGCGAAGGCCTGATCATCATTGATCGTTTTGATCCTAGGAATAAGATAAAACGCGCCTTCTGGACATGCGACATCAATAGCTTCGCAGGCCCGCAGGATTTGGAGCGCGGCATCACGTCGCTGTCGATAAATTGCATTTCGCTCGCCCACCAACGCTTGAGGCCCAGTCAATGCGGAAACCGCCGCCAACTGGCTCAGGGTGCTGGTCTGAGTACAGTTCTGTGATTGAACCGAGCTGATCGTCGTGATCAATGACGTTGGCCCACACCCCCACCCCACTCGCCAGCCGGTCATTGCGTAAACTTTAGATACGCCATCCACGATCAGGATACGGTCTCTCAAATCAGGCGCCACCGCCGCCAACGTTTGGTAGGGATCATCCGTGTAACGAATTTCTGAATAAATGTCATCTGATAGCACCATCACCCCTGGATATCGACGCAGCACTTCGGCGATGGCCAACAGTTGCTCACGTGAGTAGAGCGCTCCTGACGGGTTGCCCGGCGCATTCAAGACGATCCACTTGGGCGACGTTGCCCGGCTAAGCGCTGCATCCAAATGCTCTGCAGTGAGGCGAAAACCTTGTTCTCTTGTAGTCGAAACAATCAGCGGTCGCGCGCCGCACATCTTGATCATGGCGGGATAACTCGCCCAATAGGGCGCGGGCACGATCACCTCGTCGCCACTTTTGAGGGTCGCTTGAAAAGCGTTGTAGATGATTTGTTTGGCGCCACAGCCGACGGCCACTTGATCATCGGCGTAATCGAGGTTTCGAATTTCTTTCATGCGCATTCGGATCGCGCGACGAAGTGGTTCAATACCGTTAGACGGTGAGTAGGTCAGGCGACCGCTGAGCGCAGCGTGCGCAGCTTCAAGAACGTGTGGCGGCGCGTTGAAGTCTGGCTCGCCCAATGTCAGGTCGATGACATCCCTGCCCTGCGCTCGCATCAACGCCGCTCGCTTTGCCATGATCAGGATAGGAGACTGCAGGATATTGTCTGCGGTAGGTGGAGTGCTCATGTCGCCCTCAAGAATGCGTCTGGATGGGCACCACGATAAGAAGTCGGACTCTAAAATAAAAACGATTTAAAATTCAGCAAACAACAAGTATCACTCATGGGTCGGTGTGCGGAGAATAAGCTTTCACGGCGTTCGCCAGGGCTGAAGCCAATCGCCTAAGCGGACGCTCTTCGCGCTCCAGTAATACAACGCGCCTGGTTTTTTGAGGCGTGCCGAACGGCTCAAAGGCGAGTGTGGTCAGGCTTTCGACTTGTTGCTGAGCGAGAGGAATGATGGATACTCCAAGTCCGCTTGAAACCATCTGGATAATCGCATCTTGGCTATCAAGCTCCATGCTGGTCTGCACCCGCATCCGCATAGTGCGAAGCTCCCGCTCAATGGTTCGACCCGCCCAGGCACGACGATCAAAGCGAATAAACGGCTGACTTTTGAGAAGAAGCTGCAAGTCCTCATGCGCGAGTGACACAGGCGCGATGATCCAGAAACCTTCCTCGTAAAGCACCGTGCTCACCAGGCCATAAGGGTGTGGTTTCACCGGCTCTGTGGTGATCGCAACATCTAGTTCGCCCGCTTCTACGCGCGTGGCCAACTCAGCAGACATGCCCGACGCAACAGTGATGCGCAGGTGCGGATGCAGGGCGCGCAATGCAGACAGTGCGAGGGGCAAAACGCCTGCCAGTGCTGTTTGGATGGCGCCGATTCTAAGCCTGCCCCGTAACTCGCTGTCGCCGCCAAGCTCAGAGGAGATGCCGTCATACAAGGCTAGAATTTCTCTCGCGCGCTCCACGGCGATATGGCCCGCATCCGTCAGTACCGGCAACCGTCGTGAACGGTCAAACAGGAGCGCGTTGAAATCCTCCTCCAACGACCGAACATGAAGGCTGACCGCTGACTGGGTGAGATGAACGGCGTCCGCTGCTCTGACGAAAGAACCGTGTTGGGCAATAGCAAGCAGTGTTCGAAGTGCGCGTAGAGACATAGCCATCATCCAACAAGTTGATGAGCGAGCTTACCAGTTGGTGCAGGCGTCTTGTTTGGACGCAGAGATCTTCCCTGCGATCCAATATGACCTGTGGCGAAATAGCGCACCCACGAAAAATTTACTTCACTCTTTAAAGCGGGCTAAATAGTTACCCCTTCGCGGCGATTTCATTTATGAGCTCGTTGAAACGTATCCGTCCCTGGATTGCCTGTCTGGCTGTCCTGCTCAATCTGTTCGCTATGCCGATGAGTCGTGCGATACAGGCACCAGACGTGCGCCTGATGCTTTGGGGTGGTTTTTGTTCAGGTGGGAACTTGAGCGCCCTTCCTGCAGACCTCGGCAAAGTAATTGATGCCCTGCAGCTGCCGCAATCGAAACCTGTCATGCAGCACGGCGACTGCTGTTGTGGTCATGCGGGACTTGCAGCGTTACCGTCCAACTACTACCGGCACTACCTACCGCCGTACACCCCCAATACCGCCCTCGAAAATCCTGAGTTGCCCACGCTACATCCGAGAGTTCGTTGGCCAAGCCTAAGTCCACGCGCATCCCCTTTCGCCTGATCACAACACCGCTGACCTCATGCGGTGCTGCTCTCTTTAAATCCTTCTAGCGGCCTGCGATGGACGCTGAACGCCCTTAAAGTTTCTTGATCATCAGGAAGTGCGTGCTATGCCTGCTTCAACCACTTTGCGCCCTGCAAAGGCATTGTCTGTGTCCCGCCCCCTTTGGCCCCTGCTTTCAATAGGCGTGCTCGCGTTGAGCCCGCTGTCAGTGGCATTAGCTGAAGCCAGCAGAATCGAAAATTCAACCCTGACCCTAGGTGCGGTCAGCATTCAGGGCTCGGCAAGCGGCCCTTTGAGTACCAGCAACGTTCTCAGCTCGGTGGATATTCTCGGAGGAGACATCCTCGAAAAAATGCCAGTAAATTACAGCTGGGAACTGTTCAGTCGCGCACCGGGTGTCATGCTCACTGAATTCAACCAAGGCACGACCTCAGGGAAAATTTCCTTCCGTGGCTTTAACGGTGAAGGCGAAGTGAATGCCGTAAAGCTTTTGATCGACGGCATTCCGAGCAACAGCAACGACGGCAATATGCCGTTCATGGACATGATTTTCCCCATGGAGCTGGACAGCATTGAGGTGGTGCGTGGCACCAGCGATGCGCGTTATGGTCTGAACAACATTGCCGGCAACGTCAACATGCTCACCCGCACAGGTGGCGACTACAACAAGGCGCGGCTGCGTTATGGAAGCTTCAATACCCAAGAAGCACAGCTGGCCAAGGGAATTGAGAGCAGCAACTGGACTCAGAATTACTTTTTCGCCTATCAAAAATCTGATGGCTACCGGGATCATGCCGAAGCCGACAAGTTTTCAATGTCTGGCAAATGGTTCTACACGCCGGACGATGACAGCTACCGTATCGGCCTTATTGCTCGTCACTACGAAACTGAAGCTCAGGAGCCAGGTTATCTAAGAGAAGACGATGCACGTCATCACCCGGAAATGACCAACAGCTTCAACGCTACTGACAAGGGTACGCGTCGCATGAACCAAGTCAGTCTGCATTTTGATACAGACCTGGCTGATAACCTCGCTTGGTCAGCGAAGACCTACGTCAACACCTTCGATGACAGGCGTTGGACGCAATACTGGAGCACCAGCGCTCAACAGGAACGCGACGCTTACGAGACGCAATATGGCGCGCTAACCTCCGTGACCTGGCGACCGCAAGTCAGCTGGCTTTACGACTTCGCCTTGGAAGGAGGCGCAGACGTACAGCAGCAGCAAAATAAAAGTGAGCGCTATCGCACTAGAGACCGCACACGTCTAGCTACCACCCGCGACCAACAGTTCGACTTCGACACCTACGGCGCTTATGTCCAGGCAGAGATCAAACCTTTCGAGTCTCTGAAGATCGTACCCGCCTACAGGGTCGACAAGATCCAGGGCGACTTCACTAATGAAATGACCGGCACAGATTACGACATCAACGACTACGGGCTGATCAAGCAGCCGAAGATCAGCGTTGTCTATTCTCCCTGGGACGTTGCCAGCTTCTATGCGAACTGGGGACGTACCTTTCAAGTGGGCACCGGGGCGGCGGCTTACAAGATACCTCCCCGGGATACCGATCTGGCACCCTCGATCAACGAGGGCTGGGAAACCGGAATCAAGTTCACGCCGGATGACTGGGTAGACGGGCGCGTTGCTTATTGGCAGCAAGAGGCCTCGGGGGAAGTTAGTCGAAGGCTGAACGACCCAAGCGGCGAATCCGATAATGTTGGTGAAACACGGCGCTGGGGTTACGACTTGCAGATGAACCTGTATCCGAACGAACGCACCAATATCTGGATGGCCTACTCTTGGCAATATTCGAAAATACTCCAGCCGAGTGCCACGTTGCCTAACAGCAAAGGTCAGGAAATCGACCACATCCCGCATCACCTCTACAACGCGGGAATCAGCTACGACGCGACACCAGCATTACATCTGACGGCCTGGATGAACGGCCAGACCAATTACTACCTAGAACGGGAGAATAAAAAAGGGACGTATGGCGGTTACGTGCTGATGAACCTCGGCGCAACATACAAAGTGACACGATCAGTTAGTGTCGACTTACAGCTGAAAAACCTTACAAATCGTTATTATGAATATGCTTGGTATGACCCGGACGGTGCCCAGGCATCCCTACATTCCCCGGGTGATGGCCGTGCGCTTTACACCGGAGTGACTTTGGACTTCTGAGGAGGAATTCTGTTGAGGCCTATTAGGCCTCATCAGCTCCAAGGAATGCGCGTCTTCCTCACCGCAATCCGATTAACTAAGAGAAAGCTGGTTGGTAACTAATCGCCTGAGAAATCTATATGTATTAGGCTCATTCACTGTCGCATTCGAATACAATCTTACGCGATCTATAAGCCAACAGCTTAATCAGTTCTTGCAGTTGACATGATCGAAAATGAGCATGCATAGATTGTTCGTCGCGCCAAAAAAATTCGATTATCCAACTATTCGATTCGGCGACCTTCCTCAACTCACATCCTGCAACACCTGAAGAACCAATCTCCAACAGCCCAAGAATATTACAAATCTTATCTGCAAATTCATCATCCATGTTCACTTCGAACCCCATAGCGCTCTTCATAAGCCCCGACATAAAACCAATCTCCAAATCGAAAAAATAATTAGGCCGTGCGAATTACCAATACATCGCACAAGGATGTTCAAGTTACTAAATTTATCCCTAGGTGAGATTGGGCTATGCTGCAGCGTTCTAGGTTAAAGTTACGATAGACGAAAATAAGTTAAAAACATGACAAAAAATTGATGATTTCTGCCAAAATCACCAGAACCCACAAGGTGCTCTCCCGGAAGGTGTAACACAAATGCTTGTAAGATCTGTTCAGTTCATGACTTATCCCGAAGTTAGCCTTCTCGACTTAGCAGGCCCTTTGGATGTTTTTATTGCGGCTAACCACTTTGCAGACCCGGATCATCCCCCCTACTCCTTATCGATCCTTTCTTTAAGTGGAACCACTGAGATTTTCTCTAATTTCTCATTAAACGCTGCGGTTTTGGGAGCGGAAACACCGGGAGCGCACACGCTGATCGTCCCAGGCGGGCCTGGCATCCACAAATTTTGTGATCATCCAAAGTTTTTTACACATTTTGTAAGACATGCTGAAAATGCAAAGCGTCTAGTTTCCGTTTGCACGGGGGTATTTGCGCTAGCGAGAGCTGGAAAACTAAACGGGCGACACGTTACTACTCATTGGTCTGCCTATGACAAATTGGAAACAGACTTTCCATTTGTAAACGTAAGGCGCGGCCCTATATTTATTAATGACGGGGACTTATGGACTTCAGCGGGTGTTACTTCCGGGATCGATTTGGCGTTATCAATGGTTGAAGCCGACTTGGGGCATTCTGCTGCACTCGAAGTAGCACGACATCTGGTTGTTTTTTTAAAACGGCCAGGAGATCAAGATCAGTTCAGCTCATCTTTGACGTTACAGTCAAAAAGCAGTCAATTCTCAGATCTTCACGCTTGGCTAAATAGCAATCTTAATAGCGATTTATCGATATCTTCACTAGCAAATTTTATGAACATGAGTGAAAGAACTTTTGCACGTAAATATAGTGAAGTCACAGGTAGCACGCCGAGTAAAATGGTCGAGCAGATTCGCCTAGAAACGGCTTGCCACTTACTTGTGACGTCAAACTCGCCACTCAAAGCAATCGCCAATAAGTGTGGGCTAGGTGACGAGTCAACGTTTATTCGTAACTTTACAAAAAAATACTCCGTCACGCCCAAGGAATATCGAGAGCGGTTTAAGCCGCTTCTCTGAAAGGTTTTTCACATTAAGCGGCGGACTGAATACTATACTAACTTAGTATTTATATATTAAGCGTAATATCGAGCTTGATTCTTGGAAAAACATCTAGTTCGCTATTTTTTTCTTCCAATTTTTTTTCACGGAAAAACATTCGCCGATACTCAGAAGGCGACGTGCCGAGGTGCACAGCGAATTGCTGCCTCAACGATAAAGGCGTTCCAAATCCTGCCTCACCGGCTACACATTCGATAGGCAGGTCAGTCGTTTCTAACAGCTCCTGCGCTCTGACAACGCGTTGAGCATTCAACCACTTTGAGACGGTACTGCCAGTCGATTCCCTGAATCGACGAGTGAAGGTACGCCTACTCATTTTCGCCATGTCCGCCATTACGTCGAGCGACAGATCACTGGCCAAATTCATACGAGCCCATGCCAGCACATCAGACAAGTGAGTCTCGCTGGATAGCTGCGGCACAGGATGCTCAACGTATTGAGCTTGGCCGCCCTGCCTGTGCGGCGGTGTCACCAGCATTTTTGCGGTGCGATTCGCTACATCGGCGCCGAGCCGCTGCCGTACCAAGTGAAGGCAACAATCTATTGCCGCAACGGTTCCTGCAGAGGTAATGATGTTGCCATCACTGACATAGAGCACTTCAGGCCTGAAACGAACTTCTGGGAACCGTCGCCCAAACTCGTCTCTGACTGCCCAGTGAGTGGTTGCTTCTTTGCCATCAAGAAGCCCGGCATCGCCGAGCACGAATGCTCCCAGACATAGCCCGACGATGAGCTTTTCCTGGAAATTTGCACGTTGTAAGGCTTGCACAAGCTTTGCAGACGCTGCGACCGAATGATCACCCCACGCCGGAATGACAATTACGTCGGATGCCTCCATCAGTTCCAGGCCATGATCGACCGCTAAGCCTATGCCCTGGTCGCTTATCACCATTCCCGGAGCCTCTGCACAGTAACTGACCTCGTAATGAGGTTCACCGGGTGCAGATTGAGCTGTTCCAAGCACCATTCCAGGGACGGAAAGATGAAACAGGCTGACTCCGTCAAAAGCCAGAACAGCAACGCGTGTGGATTGCATCAGTCAGCCTCACATTCGAGAACAGCGCAGGTTTTATGGCCCGATTATATCGCAATCTGTCATTCAGGCCACTGTTGAGTCCCAGAGTATTGGGCAAGAATGGAATCACTGATGCAATAACAGGATTAACGAGATGAACTTTAAAACACTTCCAATCGCCCTTGGCCTTGCCTGCACTGCCGCAACCTCATCGGCATTTGCGAGCTCCGAGACTCTCAATTCCCCGGACGCGGCCCATAAAGTCGACTTGCAGCAAGTTCGCAACGCAACGGTAAAAATCTCCTACGGCGGCACGACCTTTCTGATCGACCCGATGCTGTCCAAAAAGGGTACCTACCCAGGATTTGAAAATACCTACCGTAGTGACCTGCGCAATCCCTTGGTTGATCTGACTGAGTCGCCCGAAAAAGTGATCTCTGGTGTAGACGCTGTCATCGTCACTCATACGCATCTTGACCACTGGGACGATGCCGCACAGAAAGCGCTGCCTAAAGACATCCCGCTGTTTACCCAGCACGAGGAGGATGCGAAGTTGATCCGCTCCCAAGGCTTCAAAAATGTACGCGTACTGACTGATGAAGCTGAATTCGGCGGCGTGAAAATCACCAAGACCGGTGGTCAGCATGGCACCGACGAAATGTATGCAGTACCCGCTTTAGCGAAGCCTCTTGGCGAAGCAATGGGCGTTGTTTTTCAAGCTCCAGGCTACAAGACCCTTTACCTGGCCGGTGACACTGTCTGGCGTAAAGAGGTCGACCAGACCATTGAGAAATATCATCCCGAAGTCATCGTACTGAATGCCGGGAAAGCAATGATGACCGGCTATAAGGGATCGATCATCATGGGCGAGGAAGACGTTTTACGCGCCTCAAAGGCTGCGAAGGACGCGAAAATCGTCGCAGTGCACATGGACGCAATTAACCACATGTCCCTGACTCGTGAAGAGCTGCGCACATACGTCAAAAAGCAAGGTATCGAGAGCCGGGTCGATATTCCGGAAGATGGCGCTTCACTGGAGTTCTGACTCAAACCTTTTGGGTTCGGAATAAGGCAGGTGCTATACCTGCCGATCTGAGCCTTCGCCACCCATTCCCTAAGCTCGGATAAATTGACCGGAGATCGTTCATGAAACGTGGCCTTGTAGTAGTTGATCTGCAAAACGAATACCTACCCACTGGCAAGCTACCTTTGACCGGGATCGACACCGCTGTCGAGAATGCTATCCGAGTGATCAGCCACGCCCGTGATACGGGATTTCCTGTTTTCCACATACGGCATGAGTCCGCTGAAGGCGCTCCGATCTTTGCAAAGGGATCCACAGGTGCGGAAATTCAACCAGATGTAGCTCCCCAAGGTAATGAACCTGTAATCGTAAAAAAACACATCAACGCCTTCAGAGAAACTGATCTAAAGCAGCAGCTGGATGGCTCAGGCGTACAGGAAATCGTGGTCATAGGCGCGATGAGCCACATGTGCATAGACGCCGTAGTACGTGCGGCAGCGGATATGGGTTATCCGGTTACTGTGCTGCACGATGCCTGCGCGACCCTGGATCTCAAATTTGGTGGTGTAAACGTTCCAGCCGCTCATGCACATGCAACGATGATGGCAGCCTTTGAGTTCGGCTACGCCACTGTCAAATCGGTGGACGAGTACCTGTCGGCCTAACCGCGCGACGACTTGACTTTGCGGGGCCCCATGGGGCCCTTGCCTTCATCATCAACGCACTAGCAATTTGATGGCGCCGGCAACGAGTTAAGCATTCATCGCCTCAGATTCAGACGGACTATACCTTGTCAGGATCGTCCCGCTTGTGCGCTAGCCGACTATACCGATCTCTTTGAACACTCCAGCCTTGGAACGCAATAACTCCTCAATGTAGGTATCGCGAGCCCTTTCGAAACGAAATGTAGGGATTGGCATTGAGATTGCAAAACGGCCTAACACTGTATCCAGCGCGACAGCTGTCGTGGTGATGCCCTCGATGAGTTCACCGTGATCGCTTGAAATCCCGATTTTGCGAATATTGTCCAACTGTTTCAGCAGCGTCAGCAATACCGCCGTCTCCTGCTTCGTAGCGATTTCAGCTGCAAACAGAGCCTTAAGTCCTCATTTTTGTCTAGAGCCAAGAGCGCCCGTCCAGCAGATGTCCCATACAACGGGGTATCCAACTGGCCAAGACGTGGCACCACCTGTAACTCACGATCAGCAACAACACGGTCTTCAACGATCAGTTGGATGCCGGCAGGCCTCGAAAATACAACCGTCTCTTGAACCACCTCGCTCAGCTTATGCAGCCAAGGGCGAACGACAGTCATGCGGTCGACATGGGCATTCGCGACAAGCCTTAACAAACCCGCCCCGAGACTGATTCCTCCGGCTCCTTCACTCCGAATCATTACCTGCTCTTCCAGCGCTCCTACGATGCGCTGCACCGTTGAGCGAGGCAGATCTACCGCCTGGGCTCACTTGTTTTCCTGAGCGCTATCGGGGTATGGACTCTGTCAGGAGAACAAGCCGCACTCATCATGATGATCGTGCTACCTGTCTTGCTCTCCCAGGCATTCTCCTCACACCCAGTGCCACGCGTGGCAACCGCCAAGTTACTGGGGGAGCCTTGATCGCCATCCCTGTCGCTATCCTGTTTGTACTCAGTTCGCTTGCGCAGGGTTCGGGCGATTTCGAGATGTTGATCCTGGTGCTTTCTGCGTCTCTTTTTCTGGGGCTGATGAGCATGACGTCACCGACACTCGCCCCCTACGGGCTTGGTTTCTGCCTCACCTTGGCTGTGCTTGTTCAGCCGAGCAACTACATGACATTTGCAGTCGATCAATGCCTGTCCACGGGACTGGGAATCGCAGCGGGCCTCGGCTTGCTGTACGCAGGGTTTGATCTGTTAGGGCCGCCCAAGGCCACATGGCTGCAGCGACGAATTATCAGAGCACTTAATTCCGACTTGGGAAAAATGCGGAAAAAGCGATTGTCAGCCAACTGGCTTACACAACGTGCGGCTGAGCGTCTGGCCTTTCTCGCTGCATACGAGCCGCCATCGCCGGTCGGTAGGAAGCTGACACAGCGTGGGCTTAATGTATTTGAGTCTGGCCACCGCATGACCGTGAACTCAATCAAGCAGCACCAAGCATCAAATTCCACGCTCCAATAATGAATTTAAAGGTATACAAAAATGCACAACCATCAGGCTGATGCTAACTTCATGCGAGATCTCCAAGAGGCTGCCCCCGAAATGGTCGCGGCATTTTTCAACTTTGACAAAGCTGTATTCAACAAGGATGTCGGTAGCCTGAATTTAGCCACGCGGGAATTAATCGCTGTTGGCGTAGCAGTGACTACACAGTGTTCTTCTTGCATTACCGACCATGCGAAGCGAGCCATCAGCGCGGGGGCGTCGAAGCAAGATGTAGCCGAGGCGATCATGTTAGCGACAGCGCTTCGAGCGGGTGGAGGGATTACCCATGGATGGCAAGCGATGAAAGCTGCCCATCAAAGTGATGAGTCACGACGCTAAAGCAGTATTCGTCTGGGTACGTTTCAAAAAAACGCTATCGGATCGAAGCTGCGCGTCGCGGCAATCCGATCTTTGCACAGAAATAAAACGTGATGTGGACTTGCTTGGCGTGCCCGACCCTTCGAGTCTGGAAAAACATATGTGAGGCATTCAATCAGTCCATTAATGCAAGTTAGAGTTTACCAAACGAGGTCATTCTCATCTAATCACTTCACTCGAAAGTAATGGGTGCCAAACACACGGTGGGCACGCATAAGTATAGCACGGGATGTCTCCCACCCGACTTTATCGCCTTTTAGCAAACAATTTCGGTCGCTCCGGGTAAATCGGTATGAATATTTTACCGTGAGCAGGATGAAGGCACACGAGCGGAAAGAATGTCGGGGTATGGAAAAAGACTTATCTCCTACCGATCTGAGAGAACGAACGTCGGCAAGCGTCGATCTCAAAGCTCAGCTCTTCGATCAGCGACGAAAGTGCGGAACTGGACGCAAGGATATCACCACGGACAGCGGTAACAAGAAGATCCACACGACCAGAACAAGGTTCGTAAAGTTTGATAGTAAGGGTGCCATCTGCGCTCAATGTACAATCGCACGAAAGTGGTCGAAAAGCCGACTCGAGAGCCTTTCGCAACTGAAGCGCAGAAATTCCTGCTAGTATTTTTGACACCCGGAGACGCCCTATCAGAGGGTCTACTAAACTCAACCTATAATAGATTGCTTTCAGTCACATTTAGAAGCAAACATGCTCACCGCCTCAACCGCATCGCTTGTTCCCCTTTGGATTTGGGATATAACCTCTCCCGCTTGATCAGCCAGCATCACGCCGCGCTGTGCACGTTCGCGCGTAGAAACCATGCTCGCCACCGCGTCGCGTGTCTCAGTAAGAATTCTACCGATCATTTCTGCAATTTCCGCTGTAGAGCGGCTTGTACGTCCCGCCAGCTGTCTGACTTCATCCGCCACTACCGCAAATCCACGACCTTGGTCACCGGCACGTGCTGCCTCGATTGCAGCATTCAGCGCAAGTAGGTTGGTCTGTTCAGCGATACCCCGTATAGTGTTGACGATAGCCGTTATTTGCTCCGATCTATCCCCCAACTCTCCAACCAATCGCGCAGATATTCCAATGCTCTCAGCTATTGAGCTCATCTCAATCGCTGTCTCGTGAATGACCTGCGCTCCTTGTTTTGCAACTCGCTCAGTTTCAGCGGAAATATGGTACGCACGTGATGCACCTTGGGCATCTTCGCCAATTTTCTCAATGCGAGCGGTAATGTCGCTAGCAAATTTTATAATCTTGATTAACTTCCCATCACGATCGTAAACAGGATTATAACTTGCCTCCAGCCAGACCGTTTTGCCGCTCTTGGCTATTCTTTTGAATTGGCCGCTAAAAAAATCGCCCGCATTCAGGCGTCGCCAAAAATCAATGTATCCTTCTGTGCGAGTCAACTCCGGCTCACAAAACAAACTATGATGCTTCCCTTTTAATCCGGACACATCATAACCCACAACATTTAAAAAGTTCTGATTTGCACATATTATATTTCCACATGTGTCAAATTCAATAATTGCCATCGCCCTGTCAATCGCATTCAATTTCGCGCGCAATTCTGAATCTCGAGCGACTTGCTCCGTTACATCAAAGGCGAATTTTATTATTTTTTCGACTTTCCCAGATGCGCCCAACAGTGGGCTATAAGTGGCTTCAATCCAAATAACTTCACCAATCTTCGTAATCCGAGGAAAGGTGCCAGACAATGACTCTCCTAACTGCAGCCTCTGCCAAAAAGAAGGATATTCAGGGCTTCGGCCAAAGCTCGCCAGGCAAAAGTCTTTGTGCGTTTTGCACAAAATCTCGTCAGCATGATAACCAAACAAGCGCAAAAAATTATTATTCGCACTTGCCACATTTCCCTCTGCATTAAATTCAATGATAGCCGTTGACCGATCAAGAGCCACAAACAATTCGTTAAGCTCGCTGCTTTTAGCTTCCAAATCGGATAGTTTTCTTTTCAGTGCTTTATTAAACATGATCAGCCCTTAGTAAATGATAACGAAATGAATAGTTATTGCGCAAAACCTAATGGATAACTCTCTACCCCTCAAGCTCAATCCACACCTAAATATCAACTAGCCATTGGGCTAAAAATAGAGGGCTACCGTCAACTCGCGACCAGGATAAATATGACTTTTTATAAACACCAGCAACAAGCAAAAATAATTCTGCGCTTTTCTTTAGTATTGCGCTTTTCTTTGATTATCAATTCAAATGCAATAAAAACGGAATTGAATGCAGGGCGGGGCAAAAGCTATAATAGAATTTTCTGTGACCACGAATGAATGATGGATATCTACGGCGCTAACAAACTACATTTTCATGACATAGGGGATGCGTCAGAGCACTTCCAAAGCTACGATAATTTCATGTCGATAACTCCGGGTTTGAACGGGACGCTAGACTATGAAAAAAGGATTTGTGTTATGGGCACGTCATTCGTAAGTCTTTCTTATAGCCAGTCTGGATGGGGATATAGAACGTCGAACGAACTGGATGGTTTCTCTATTACAGTTCCACATTCTGGCTTTATGCAATGGCGCAACCATAATGGAATACACAGGGTCGAGCGAGGAGCTCTCGTAATCGCTGACCAGAGAGAAATATTTCTCGCGAATTATGCCGAGGGAATAAACTACACAACGATATATATTTCCAACGCTGACATGGCAAAACAACTTACCTTGATCTTAGGCTACTCCCCTAAATCGAGAATTTTTTTCGACCAAAGAACAAGCGAACGATGGCAGATTAATTCTATCCAAAGACTCGTAGAAACCATTTTAGATTTTTCGGAAAAATCACCAATATTTGTAAAAAGAGTTGCTGACAGCCTAAAAGAAAGCTTGATAGGTTTTTTTCTCTGCAACTTTCGTAACAATTACACTTTGAGTATCCTGGGCCCCAAAAGATCCATCACGCTTACGCCTCACTTAATCAACATGGCTGCAGAATACATGGCATCCAGTGTAGACCCACACTTAACCGTGTGCGAAGTCGCCACCCATGCAGGCCTTAGCGTTCGCTCTCTGCAAATGGGGTTTAAGAAATTTAAGAACACTACGCCTATCGTCTTTTTGCGAGAGCAGAGACTGGAAAAAGCGAGGCGTATGTTAAACATGGAGGATAACTCCCTCACTCCAAAAGAAATTGCATACGCGTGTGGCTTCACCAATTATCAATCCTTTTGCAAATACTACAGTCTTAAATATTTCATTCATCCTTCGTTCATAGGACAGCCCTCTCTTCGTAAGAAATCGTGACACACACGGGTTTATTAGGTGCGAGCAAGTTGAGAGAGGTGATTGGTGGCGGCTGGAAGATCAGCGAGCACGCAGCGGCGGCTCCTGGGCTTTGCTGCGGGCTCACCTAGGGTACCGCGCCTGGTACGCGCATTCCAATAAAGCAGCTCTTAAAGTATTTTCAAATGCACCAATATCAAACTTTAAACTTTTGAACGAGATGGTTCAAGTTAACCGCTAGCCGACTGAGTTCATTGCTGGCCTTAATTGTTTGATTTGCACCCTCGCTGCTTTGGATCGCTAAAGATCTAATGCTCAACAAGCTCCTGTCAACGTCTCTAGCGACGTGTGCTTGTTGCTCCGATGCGACTGCGATCTGTAGGTTACGCTCGTTGATTTGAAGAACGGAATCCGTGATCTGCCGCAATGATTGACCCGCCCCCTCAGCTGTCCTTTTAGTATTATAAACTTCTTCAGTGCTTCGACGTATTGAATCGACTGTTGTTGAGGATCCACTCTGAATTGCTGTTATCATTTTCTCTATTTCCAAGGTGGAAATTTGAGTTCGATGCGCGAGCGCTCTCACTTCATCAGCAACAACAGCGAACCCCCTCCCTTGTTCGCCTGCGCGTGCGGCTTCAATTGCGGCGTTTAAAGCCAACAGGTTGGTTTGCTCCGCTATACTTCTGATTACGCCTACGACTTGGCTTATATCTTCCGCCTGTCCCGCCAATTCTGTCACCTGAGAGGCGGAGCTTTCCACGAGCTCTGTCAAAGTCTCTACGGCAGACAAAGTTTCGGAAACACGGAGATTACCGAGCTTAGCCGCCTCACTAGACTCCTGGGCTGCTTGGGAGGTAGAGGTTGCGTTACGAGCAACTTCTTCAACTGCGGAAGTCATTTCTGTTACAGCAGTGGCAGCTTGTTCAATTTCGCTATTCTGTTGCTGAAGATGCCGATCCGCAGCCTCAGTTATGGAGGTCATTTCGACTGCAGCTGAACTCAGCTGGATGGACGCTTCAGAAATTTCTAAAACTGTGTCCTGGAGATTCTTAGACATAAGATTGAGGGCAACCATTAGCCTAGAAACCTCATCTGTGCCCGTAATTTCAAGACGCCGCGTAAGATCCCCCGACGCAATTTCCTCAGCAAGCCTGAGCGAGTCCCCCACAGGCTTTACTATACTGCGCGTCAATGCTATAGCTAAAACAATAGTAAGCAAAAGAGAAACGACAACAATAGTAACAAGTACATTCACGCTTTCATTATAAACAACGTCCGCCTCGACCCCCAAAGCTTTTGCTTGTTCGGCATTGAACTGCCTAATAACATTAAGTTTTTCCTGAAATGAGCTGGCATTATCCGCTTGGGTAGAATTAGCAAATATCAAGGCCTGCTCATGCTCAGACAAGTCAAGCTTTGACAATTGCGCAAGCCCTGCAATATAAATCTTCATTGCTTGATCTGCAGCCTCGAATTGCTCCCGATCCTTCTCACCAGCCATGAGGTTCTTACGATAGTAATCGCTACGCTCTTCTAATATTTGCACCGAATGTTGGACTTTAGCTTCGGCGGCGCTTTTCCCCGCCACATTTGTTGAGTTAGCAAGCATCCTGATGCTTTCTAGCCGGGCGTTAAGCAAGGAGATTTGGATATCATCGATAGTCTGCGTACTCGGCAAAGCATTTTCTGCTAACTGTTGTCCGGCGGCCCTTAAGTGAGATAGCTGCACGTAAGCGAAAACACCTAAGAAAATGAGAATGGCAGTGATACTTCCGAAACATAAAGTAGCTTTAGTTGAAATACCTAAATTCTTGAAATTCATAGCGACTCCGACAGTCGTCTTTCATCACAAGCTAGCTAGCCTGGACAAGTATTTTAATAGAAATAATGCATATTATTGCGCTAGGCAATAACCTTAACTAATTTTACTGCGATACGGAAGTAGCTCGCATGCTAGTGCGCTTCGTCACGATTCGTCGACAAGACTAATTTCCGCATTAAATAATTCATCATCAAGCTTCTTCAAGGTTCGGACACTTTTAATCAACACTTTCTTATAGTCACGAAATGCCTCCCAAAGCGGATCATCCGGGTCATCCGGAATCTCCATTTCGAGATTGGCTGTAAGTGAATTGAGATAACTAAGGCTTTCGCCGATGTTACGCTTAATAAACGTTTTCAATGCTTCAAGTGAAAAATTCAGTTTCTTCAACTCTCTAGCAAGCATATAGGAAGGCAACGAGGTAGTTTTATTGGTATCACTTACGTCGAGTTGCGCAGCTTTTTCCACCTCAAGATTAGCGAGCAAAAAGGTATGCTCAAGCGCCCGCACTGAAAAAACAATCCCACCTACATCTTCTACCATCTGCATGGTAAGTTCTTCGCATTTTTGTGTTGCTTCTATATATTTTTTTAATTTAGGCATTATAGGAAACCAGCAGAGTTCGTTGACTATCATGAAATTATTATTTTCTTGTCTTCCATGACGACGAGCGCGCTGAAGCTGAACCAAAATTTTATGGCTAACTATCCCTCGCTTTGAAGATGTATTTACGCGCAATCCAGATCATATGCGTGTCTAAAACCGATAACACTGTTAAAAGAATCCGTTTTTGCAATCTAACGTTGGCTCAAGGAAGGTGGCGATGTGATCATAATACGCTATCATTTCGTCCGAAAAAAATGACAACAGGTTGACGATTCACGCCAAAAATGGATTCATGCGCACTACATAGGTGCGCAGGAATCCGCTGAATGCTAACTAAAACGATTCAGTTCATCGCTTTTGCCCAAGCTAATTTGATCGACCTGGCCGGCCCTCTAGAAGTATTTTCAACAGCCAACTATTTTTCAGATCCGAAAGCTCCGCCCTACCATCTATCGATGGTTTCGCTTGATAGCGTAGCCGCTTTGCTTCCTGATACCTATATCCACACCGCCCTTCTAGATGAGAGCTCACTAGCCCCACATACGCTAATCGTTCCTGGTGGGTTAGGCATATACGAATTCTGTAAACATCCCCAATTTAGCGCTGTATTTAAGGCTCACGTTGAGAAAGTGACGCGTCTGGTCTCCGTTTGTACAGGAGTGTTTGGACTAGGCGCAGCCGGAGCGCTCTCAGGCTGCAAAGTTACAACCCACTGGTCTGCGTATGATGAACTTGAGAAAACTCATCCAGATGTTTTACTTCGTCGTGGGCCTATATTTGTCAACGATGGACGCATTTGGACGTCAGCTGGTGTCACCTCAGGTATTGACTTAGCCTTAGCACTTGTTGAAGCTGATTTAGGGCACGCTTTAGCTTTGAAAGTCGCGAAGCACTTAGTCGTATTCTTAAAGAGGCCTGGTGACCAGAGTCAGTTTAGCTCTAGCTTAGATTTGCAAACCAGAAGTTGCACTTTTTCTGATCTGCATGCATGGGTAAATGAAAACCTTGTAGAAGACTTGTCTATCGCGGCGCTTGCCAAGCGAATGCATATGAGCGAGCGTACCTTCATAAGAAGGTACAGGACAACAACAGGGCAGACCCCGAGCAAGATGGTCGAAAAACTAAGAGTTGATGCCGTACGTCACTTGCTGGTGAGCACCGAGTGCCCTCTCAAGGAAATCGCACACTTGACGGGACTGGGACATGAGGCAAGTTTGATAAGGAAATTTTGGAAGTTTTTTGGCGTAACTCCAAGTGAGTATCGCCAAAGATTTAAGTCAACCATATGAATGTACGGTCTGACCATCAGACTGCTGATATTACTCGTCAACGAGCGTTATAGCTGATCCCGCACAGTAAAATTGTGAGCAAGAAGGCCCCATAAGGGCCTCCTTGCAGAAGGTGATTACTTGCTCAGCCAAGACTCAACTGTCGCGGCGCCGTGCTTGGATTTCCAATCTTTAAGCGTTTTGTGGTTACCACCCTTGGTTTCGACGACTTCACCAGTGTGAGGGTTTTTATAAACCTTCAACTGGCGAGGCTTGCGACTGCCCACTTTGGACTCGGCTACTGGAGCCCGTTGACCGGCTTGCGGATCAAGCAGGTTGATCACGTCCTTGAGGCTGTAGCCGTATTTTGCGAGCAAATCGCGCAGCTTCGTTTCGAATTCGATTTCTTTCTTGAGGCCTGCATCCCCCTTGAGGGCTTCGAGAGCTTGGAGCTGTTCGGCGAGGTGTTTTTCTAGCTGGCGGAATTCTGCGAGTTTGGACATGACAGGTCTCGATTAGATAGGTAACTAAGAGTGTATTGCAGATCCGTAATTTATACTTAGATTGTAGCGGCGTCAAAAATTAAACTGGTGATAGTTATAAGTAAGCTTTAATACGGAATAGTTCGTAGATATCGGATATCCCCCGATGCGGCTGAGTTCGCCACCCCCGCCATTATCGCCCGATCGAGGTTCAATTCAGTCATCGAAATCCGAGGCTAGAGAAATTGGGTCAATCGGATTTGGGCCATGGTTCCGGAAGTTACCTACATCCTTGCCCACCCTGCACCAGTGAAAGAAGGTAGCTGGTCGGGAGTGCTACATCGCTGACTCGCGAGCCCGTCAGCTGAGGTGTCGGCATCGATCCGTGCACAAGCGTGCTCAGGCGATAAGACCAATGGCTTGCGATCATGGATATCGACCATGTCTTTGCCACTCGCAGCGTTAATGATGACGAAGCCATCACGATCATCAGGTTCTAAACCCTCCTGTAAGTAACGGCCCAACGAACGAGCATTTAAACAGAGCCGCAAGCACACATTATTCCCAAGTTTTGATCTCAGAATCGTGACACCGAAGACAGCCACGCCAGGAAAAGGTAAAGCAAAACACCTAAAAAGAAAGGCAAAAAACCCACTAGCGTTCGCGCCTAGGAAGGCTGGGCCGACGCAGCTTTTTTTTGTTCTCAAATAATAGATCTCCGTTTTTGAAAATCGATTTCGATGGTGGCCTTTTGAAATTTGTGTAAATTTATTCCCGGTCAGCTCTGAAACTGTACAGCCGCACCAAAGGCCGGATGCAATGATCTTGGGAAAGCGTGTACACCAGACATTCAGTAAGGAAGCTATCGATGAAGCTGTGCAGTCTGCGGGTGAACAATTTCCAATCCTTTGGGCCTGAAGGGGAAGAGGTTACTTTTGAAGATGTGACCTATTTACTAGGCCCTAACGGGGCAGGCAAAACAACAACGCTTCAAGGCCTCTGTCGGATGTTCGCATTTGAATCAAATCTGCGACGTATCCGCCGCTCTGACTTCCACGTCCCGGCATCTGAGGAAAATCCACCAGAGCAAAGGGAGCTTTCGCTCGAGGCCGATTTCAGCTTTGAAGAAACACAGGACGATGAGGACGCAGATACCGTTCCAGAGTTTTTCAATCAGATGGCCTTACGCACCTTCGACGATGTGCCACGAGTACGCTTTCGTTTAGAAGCGACGATGTACGAGGACGGTGAAATCGAAGAGCGTTTTCTGTTTGTGACAAAGACAGACGATGCAGGCAAACCTACATCAACCGCATCAGTCCCGAAGAGACATCGAGATAAAATCCACCTTCATTACCTTCCCGCACGCCGCGATCCATCTGACCACGTGGCGTATGGCGCCACGGCCCTTCTTGGTAGGCTACTGCGGGCAGCCAACTGGAATGACGATCGCGAAACCGTTGCAGGATTGACGGAGCAAATTACCGAGTGCCTTACGGGCAATAAGTCTGTGCAAGCGTTGAGCGATAGCCTGAGCACTGCTTGGCAAAAGTTGCACAGGGGCGACTTCTTTGCTTCCCCGCGATTGACGTTTCAAAACTCCGAAATAGAGTCTTTGCTCAGGCATTTGTCTGTTTCGTTCAGCCCAGGTCATGGTGAAAATCAGGTGGATTTTGTACGTCTGAGCGATGGACAAAAATCCATGCTGTATCTGTCTCTTGTGTTCTCGGCACTAGCGATTGGGAGGGAAGTCAGATCAGGCAAAAACACCTCATTTGACCCCCACAAACTCAAGCCACCAGCGTTCACGATCCTTGCGGTAGAAGAGCCTGAGAATAGTCTCTCACCTCATTATCTGGGCCGTATCGTTAACTCTCTGAAATCCTCTGTAGGTCTTGATGCTCAAGCATTGATCGCAACGCAAGCGCCGTCGATGCTGCGTCGAGTAGAGCCGGAGCACATCCGATACCTTCGACTTAACAGCAATCGACAAACCCAAGTCACGAAGATCTTGCTGCCCCCCAAACGCAGTGATGCTTACAAATTTGTGAGAGAGGCTGTTCAGGCGTTTCCGGAGGTGTATTTCGCAAGACTGGTCGTTTTGGGTGAAGGTGACAGCGAGGAAATCGTCCTTCCGAGGATTCTTCAGGCTAAGGGGGCTCCTGTTGACGAATTTGCGGTAGCCATCGCTCCACTAGGGGGGAGGCACGTGAACCACTTCTGGAAACTTTTATCGGCAATCGGTACTCCCTACATCACCCTTCTAGATCTCGATACTGGACGCCATCAGGGTGGGTGGGGTCGTATAAGTTACATTCGAGATCAATTCGATGCGCATGCACCTCACCTCAACCTTCCACAAGATTGGATTCGGCATGCTTGGGATGATCCCGAGCGACCTATAAAGTCCCATCACTTTTTCAACAACGGCACAGTTAGTTTGTTCGCAGAACTCGAAAAGCGCGATGTATTTTACTCTGCACCCTTGGACTTAGATTTTGCGATGCTAGCCGCCTTTCCTGAGGCATACAGAGCAGAAGCGTTTCCAGCTACTGCAAAAAGCCTTACATCAGTGCTCGGCGAAAACCATTTCAACCCCGGGCAATACGACGAGGTAGAGCAGAGTTGGTTCGCTGCTTACCACAAACTATTCAAACTGAGTAGCAAACCAGCTGCACACCTGGATGCGCTCGGACGACTTACCGACGAGCAGCTCCTAGCCTCTCTTCCCGAAGCCCTCGACCGATTGGCCGACAGAGTGATTGCAAAGCTGGAGGAGTCGCCTGAATGATCAATCCAGATCGGTGGACTCCCTCCCCAGGGATTCTCCTGGAGAAAAGTGCTTGGGAGGTCATTCGGGAATGCGAAAGATCAGTCGTACTGACTGCTGGGCCTGGCGCCGGTAAAACTGAAGTTCTCGCTCAACGTGCCGACTTCCTCCTGCGCACCAACAGCTGCCGATACCCTAAAAGAATCCTCGCTGTATCTTTCAAAACAGACGCGAGTCGGAACCTCAAGCAACGGATACAAATGCGTTGCGGCGTAGAGCATGCTTCACGCTTCGATAGCGTGACTTTTCACGGTTTTGCAAAGCGAATTATCGATAAATTTCGGCCTATATTGGTGGACGAAGCGCTAGACCAAGATTACGTAATCGGGCCCGAGTACGTCCCCGGAAAACAAATAACGTTCAAGCAGCTCTTACCTTTTGCCTTGAGAATTTTGAGGGACAGTGAGGTCGCCCTCAATGCTATACGCACAACCTATTCCCACGTGTTTCTCGATGAGTTTCAAGATTGCACTGGCGACCAATACGAACTCATCAGGCTCTTATTTCACGATACCTCGATAATTCTAACCGCCGTTGGTGATACCAAGCAGACAATCATGGGTTGGGCGGGGGCATTGGATGGAATATTCAAAACCTACGCTGATGATTTCGCTGCCCGCCCTCTTCGACTATTTCTGAACTTCCGCTCTCAACCTCGCTTGCTGCGCATGCAGAACGATGTGATCCGAGAGATTGAAGCTGCCGCTGTGATGCCTGACGATCTCGTAGATGGTAACGGCGGTAACATACTCACCGGTCACTTCCGAAACTCCGCTGAAGAGGCTGAGGCTCTCGCAGAAATCATTCAGCATTGGATAGTTGAGGAGCGCATTCCACCTAGCGAAATCGCGATCCTGATGCCTCGCCAAATAGAGGAATATGCTGAAGCGTTGATGGAGCAACTTTCGCGAAAAAGCATACCGTTTCGCAATGATCACGAGCTACAAGATCTGCTTAAGGAACCTGCAGTAGGACTCGTGGTTGACTACCTAAGCTGCCTATACGAGCCCGGGCAGTCCGAGGCATGGTCGAGGTTGATGTCGCAGCTTGCGCCGTTTGAAGACGACAACAGTAAAGGCAGCGCGCCCCAGATATTCGAAGAATTATTTCGGTCTCACAAAAGACAAGTCGTCGCCGACAGCAAGACTCACACTCCATATGTTTCCTGGTGGAAGCTTGTTTTGGAGCTGTTAAAGGGACTGAGCGCATCCGACTTAGCGGCCTTCTCGCCCGACTACCAATCGCGCCAACGTCTAATCGAGGTCGTACACGACGTCCGAGATCGTATCCGAGCCCAGCTTACCGAAGAGCCGAATCTACTCAAGGCATTGGCGAGATTGTCCGATAGCGACTCTGTCAGGCTCCTGACAATGCACAAGAGCAAAGGATTAGAGTTTCACTCTGTAATCCTCCTTGGAGTTGAAACACAGGCCTTCTGGGGCAAGCTTGCAGAAGAACGATGTGTTTTCTTCGTAGGCGTTTCTAGGGCGAAGCAGAGGCTCGTGCTGACTACCTCTGAGCTACGCCCTCGACCCAAGAGCTCAAAGAAGCGATGGGACGAGCGAAGAACTCAGCACGGCGAGTTCGTCAGCCACGTTGCTAGGCATCAAACCTGCTCGCTGCATGCGTGGAAAGGCTAAAACCCCTTGGGGGGAGCTATACCGTAATGAATCACTTAAAGTTCTGCAGGCGAGATGCTCACCTTTTCGTCATAGGCTAGGAGGCACTTGATGTTTTCACCGTTCAACATGGAAGATCTGGCAGCAGGGGCGGTCGAGGCATTCAAACTGCTGGGAGATGCTCGTGCAATTGCCGTTTTGGTATCAGGCGAATGCACAGCTGAGTTGATCAACACCGATTTCGGTGTCAATTATTGGCAGCTCATGGTGGCACTTCCAATCCCCCTGTACTACGCCATGACAGATGTAGAACGCGAAGCTACCGGTAAAGCGATTTATGACGTAGTGACCCCGTTCTACTCAACCCTTCATGACGAGGCCCTAAACGGGGTGACCATTGCCCCACGTATTGGGGAAGCCTCCGGAAATTGGCGAGAAGAAGCTATCCGATATGTGAAAGGTGAAGGTGTCACCAACCAGGGACGAGTGCGAAGCGACAATATTGCATCGAGGGAACATCAGGGGCTTCTATTTCGCTCTCAGGCTGAGGTCACTCTATTCACGGCAATGACACGAGCACAGCTCGCAGTCGCTCCGCTTCCAGTCTTCGTACGGATAGGCAAAGCCTACAATCGTCTCGAGCCCGATTTCGTAGTGGTGTTCAAAGGTCTGACTTTCATTATAGAGGTCGACGGAGATACCTATCATCGCGAATCACCTGCCGATGCTGATAAGCGCTTGGTTCCTTTGACGTGGGAAGGCGTAGAGGTCAGAAGGATTCGAGCCTCCGAGCTATCAAGTGACAACGCCGCTAATGTCGTTGTTAAAGATCTGATAGATTTCATGACAAAAAGGAAAGCAGCTCGTTGACTCCACGTGCCGTGAAAGCTGGCAACCTAGCTTCTCGCGACCCAGCTGATAGACTTTCATCTCAATACCGCGAGCGCGCCTCGCGCTTGAGGCAACAGGGATGAAACTCACCCAGTAATGGATTCGAAATCTTGGCAAATCGACGCACGGCAAAAATACCAAAATCGTTCAAACGACCAGCCCCTTATGGTCGCCCAAAACGATTGTTTACCAAAGCTTTCGCTGCTCTGGCATCGCTTGGACTTTTCAGTTTGCTGATGACCACAGCCTACAATTTTTTGGTAGGAGACGTAACGCTATCGTTCGTTAAACCACATGATCGCTATTACGACTTCGACCTAAGAAACGATAGTCCAGCAGACCAAATCGTTAAGCGTTTCAAAGTAGATTACCCACCGCAAACGCCTATTGCCCACGCCACTCGCACGATTGTCGCAAAAGCTTCCGGCGCAGGGGGGTACGAGCTACCAGGTGGCAACAGCAGCTGGATTCCAGTGACTGAGTTCGACGAACTGAATGGAAGGATTTTACCTGCTGATAAAGTCACCCCGTTTATCATGCCTCCGACGAACAGCAAGAACTACCTGCAGTTGGATGCGGCGGTGTTCGACATCACGTTCGAGACAGAGCCTGCAAACGCTACGTTGAAAGTCATTGATGACATTTTGAAAGCTCTCAAGCTGCGCAATCAAGTCACACAACAGAGGTATCTGGTCATGGATAATCTTTGGATACCTACCCGCGCTATCAGTGTCGCCGAGGCAGTGAGGCTTGCGTGTAGAGACGATGACTCGCTATCAGACGAATTGTGTCCCGCTCATGGAGGTGGTTGATCGATCCTTGCCTTGGCGCGCGGCAAACGAGCCTAACGCCTACCGTTCGCTCGCTGAGCGACGACCATTACAAGCTGGTTATCCTAATGACTGGCTACTCGCTGCACTGCTCGAACACACCGTACTCAAGGAATTACAATGAGCCGAGGCAAAGAGTTTTTCCAGGGAATGACGAAGACGCAACTGAAAGAGATGATCCAGGGGAGGGTCGCGGAGGTCGATTTCGGACAAGAGTTTGAGTCCTCCATCATCGCCGACCTAATTCATCAGAAACATTACCACTGTGCAGCGCAAGATCTGCGCCCTACCCGCTTTCGAAAGCTACCCCGCCCAGGAGCAGTTTACGATTTCCAAGGCTACTTTCCGGGTCATGGCTGGCACGGAGTATCATGGACGCAATGCATCAACCCACGAGACGAAATGGCTTGGCTGGATCGCGCACTCCGGGATGCTGCGCATCCTATAATTTCTAGCTATAGAGCGATGCACCCTCTATGCGAACGATGCAAGAACAGTCCGTCGACCGAAGTTGACCATGTGGCCCCCGAGTTCAAAGTTATGGTCGCCAAGATCATTCAGGCGCTCAGCGCTTCCCAAATTGAGGAGATATTTTCCCGCTTTGACTGGCTGGACAAAGAGCCGTTCTCTTTGCCGTCAGGACACTCTGCGTTACAGCTCCTCCATGATGCTCACCAGACCGCAACTCTCCAAGCGTTGTGCAAACCGTGCCATGTGCTCAACGGCAACGAGCGCCGGGGCTGAGCGTTTAGATGCTGGCTATGAAGCCGAGAAAAATACTTCGCGGGATAATTCTCAGCCCAATGAAATTGCTGGCAAACGAGCATGGAGAAGGGCTTCGCAGAGTATAATTCGTATGTCTCGCTGCTGCGAATTTGAGACCCAGCATATCTCATGAAATCGCCCTCTCCGCAGCAATCAGCGTAGGAAATTCGTGACGACATGACCAATGTTCTGAGGCTAGCCAAGAACGACCACGGCAGAGACTTCGTGGTCGGTGACATCCATTTTAAGACTATCGATCTTCACAAAGGTCTTTACGCGCTTGGCTTCGACAAGGAGGTTGATAGGGTCGTAGCGGTAGGTGATCTGATTGATCGTGGCCCCGGCGTTCTGGATGGTTTAAAGCTACTCGGTGAGCCTTGGTTTTATACAATCCAAGGCAATCACGAATGGATGCTGATAGACGCGTATCGGCGAGACCCTAGTGCCCGATATGCCTCACATGGAGCTGGCTGGTGGTCGACGATCGCTGATGAATCAAAGCCGATGATTATTGAAAGGCTTGAAAGCCTCCCTCTAGCGATCGAGATCGAAACCGTGAAAGGACTTGTGGGGGTCGTGCATGCAGATGTTCCCACTGGCATGGCGTGGAGTGATTTTGTCGGAAGCCTGGATAACCCTCAAATTGCAGAGATCGCACTGTGGGGGCGTGAGCGCATCATCAAGCATTATCGCGAGGGTGTTAAAGGCGTTTGGAGGATATGCGTCGGGCACACTTGGATACCCTCCCCTCTACGTCTAGGCAATGTACTGGCGCTAGATTGCACCGGTGGAGGTGATGGCCCGTTGGCCATCTATTGCGTTCAGGAAGACAAGATTTATGTCGACGGGCGCTCGACATCACTTGATGCAGTTGAGCTCGTAACAGATCAGTTGCAGAAGCTCGAGCACGCCTTGTCCAACCTCAGCATAATAGTTCACGAGAACAAGCTCATTGAGTCCCAAGGTTTAAGTCTTGAGGCCGAGACTTTGATCAAGCAAGCACAGTCGACCTGGCTGCCGCTCATGGCCGAAATAGGCGAATCTCAGAAATTTGTGAACGCGCTGCATGGGGTTAGCTTGCTCACTGGGGATCGCAAAGCTGCAAAACTTAATGAACTGAAAGCTCGGTATGCTGGGACGCAACTCGGATATCTGTTAAACCGATTGTCGAGTTCTTAAAGGTTTTCGAAGCCCGAAATTCGCCCCCCCTCAGCGCTCATATGAGTCAATGATCACAAACGGCTAGGCGCTGCCCGATCGTGGCCAACGGATGGAGCTAAATGCGCTAGGGACAGCACAGGCAATCAGGAACGAGTGCGGCGACTCAAGGCGTGCGTAAGCAACAGCTCACTCCCTTATTGACCCGTAGGCCGAGCATCAGTAGCATCCGACAAAGCGATTACCTGAATCGCGCGGTCGGCACGCAAAGGCTTGGTCACAGGTGCTACACCCTCAACTTCCACGCATTCGACAGTCGTCATTCGCGGGCAGCCGACACCGCTAACGACCGGAGTTTGCGATGATCCTTCCCGTTTTCCCTGTTGATCTTGAACGTCACACAGGCCTGAAGAAAGCCGCTAGCGTTCTATTCAAAACGTGGCCCGGCTTGAAGCCCATCAGTCACGCTCAAGCACTAACTATTATCGCCAAAGGTCTTGGCTATAAAAGCTACCATCACGCGAAAGAACTGTCGTCGTCCTGGCCTGACGCCCGGCCAGGCATTGAGATCAACGCGGTCGAGTGGAACATCTCGCAAGCAATGACTGCTGAACTTCAAGCTCCAGGTAACCCTAAAGTGGGCATCAACCTAGGCAATCTCCTTGCGTACATTCAGACGCTCCCCTTGCACCATCTGAAGATCTTCAAGATCTACCCAGAGTTATTGGATGGGCGGAATTCGTTTCCGCTCCTCCCACACGATGCACAGTCACCGTTTGGAAAATTTCAACATAGCCCGATCTTCCCCCTTGAGGACGGTTGGCAGATCTTCGACAACGATTAGAGTGATCAGCCGGTGACCCTGAGGGCATGACATTCACAGTGTCTGAGGAATGCTCACCCTTTTTAGAGAGGCGGCTGATACGCGGCGCACTTGAAAGCAAGGTAGAAGCCAAGCTCCAAACCGGCGAAGTAGACGTCACAACAACCTACGTGCCCCGCCCATGCGTTTTCAGAGCAGCAGCATCTCCAGCGAGGGTCTCCACGTATTTTTCTAGTGGAAACATCGTCCGTATTGCTGGGATCGCGTAGCTGCTTTTTTGGCAAGCGGAGCGCGCAGGCCTAAAGCCGAAGGCGTGAGGATGGACGCCCGAAGGGTCGAGACTCGGCACGAGGCTCGGTTCACGACAGCCAGCCCGCAGGGCACGCCACTAAATGCTGGCATTAGACGACAGAGATACCCTGATTCCCGGGCGAAGGGGCGTACAAAAACGTGCCCTAAGGGCCACACTTTTCGGCTTTGATATCGATCTCCCCCATCGCTCCGAGATAGATCCTGCGACATGGCAACTCTGTAAGAAGCCCTAGCTCAATGAGCATTGCGGGAATGCCTTCAAGTAGATCATCCACCTCTAACCTCTTCATGCCCCCATGAGTCCTCTCCGAAACAAACGCATCAAGATCGAAACCATGGACGGCAATGAATGGCCCCTCACGGTTATACGACTCAAAGACCCCTGAGGCCAAAGTAAGAACGTCTCCCTTCTTGACGATCATGACCTGCCCTCAGGATCAGTTTGGACAGGGAGATGTATCGTCGATAGCCCGACGAAAAATCACTGCAGAAGCCGAGGTGTTGGGTGGAGCGTTCGGGAGAGGCGCAAGAACTCACGCAAGCTTGAACGACCATTGCCGCGCTGAAACGTGGCCAGCACATAGCGCGAATTCTCGGTCGTCATCACCCAGAAGCGCCCTTCGCGCTCGACTTTCAACACATCAGAAGTCCTGATCAGATGACCATCACCAAACCGACCATATTGGTCTTTACGCTTGTGGCCGAAGACCACACCGATGCCTGCACGTGCCTTAATTGAAACTCCACACAGATAGGCCGTTACCGGTAAATCGAAGCCTTGGGCCTCAGCCTTAATAATTCGTGTGAGATCGAAATCAGTATGGCGTTTCCCATGAAAATTGACGTCTAACGTGTCGAGCATGATTGCGCTCAAGTTGTAGTTCGTAGGGCGTTATCAAGAATTGCGCACGCCACCAGACGCGCTGGTATCGTGCGGGAATCTTGGTAATTTCAGACTGATCGAATCATGCTCGAGAGGAAGATTGGGCGAAGGTCTGTCAGCGAATCGATTTGAAAGCCTGGACGGTGCGAGTTGTGGTAGACAGCCCCTCCCTCAACCTCTATCAGACAAACCTCAAAATCACTGTCGTAGCCTACAGTCACTTTGGTTACGCGCTCCAATCCCCATCCTGCACGCATGTTCATCCATGCCGGCGTCATAACCTGAACATCAGTTATCTCTTGTTCAGCGCTCTGGGTAACGAGCATTTTTTGCAGCCTATGCTCACCCTCAATCATGTGAGTAAGTTCAGTGCTTCGCCCCTGCTCGCTCACGCGGACGGTGAGGTGGTACCAGTGAGTTCTGAGAATTCGTGACACGCTATGCCAATGCGCAAGCCCTTCACCAAAGATCCCCGGGACGCCGATAAGATCTGAGTCTTGTGTTCTGAACATGGGATGTCCTTTGCTTTGCAGAGCTCATATAGAACGGAAATTAGAAAAAGGAAAAAATGGTCTTGAGACTGGCAGTTTGCTCATGCCCCGCACCCATCAGGACGTAAATCGTATTCTTGGTTTCGAACATGATGCCGTCGTCGAAAGCAGTACACATGCTAGAACGCACCCAATCGCCAGGTTGAAAGCGAGCTCGCGAGTCCACTACCACCTTGTGGGCAAACAGTATGAGCGGTAGGTGATCAGCGGCATGAACACGCGTGAGCTCTGCAGGCGTGAGATCGGCTCGAAAGATTGTCCACTCCTCCACCAAGCAATAAGCCTTGGGTGGCGCACGTACAGCCAGCGTTGCAACAATTTCCTCCACCGAAGCTGAAGAGCCCTGTCGGGGTTCACTGCCTCCCAGGAAAAGCTCACTCTGGACTGGGCCGGTCAAGCTAACGCTCCATCATGGTTATGCATCAATTGACAGCGAGGACGAAGGCACGGTGATACGAAAAGCAGGGAAAAGGCAAAATCAACATACTGATCACTATATATATTTGTATGTTGATTGGCAAACGCGGCATACCGTCTCTTTTTGAAGAGTCGCCAAGATGTCACTGCGCCGCCCTTACGCAGCCGTACTCCAACTACTTCGCAGATCCAAAGGGTTGCACCAGCACGCGATCGCCAGCGAGGTTGCCCAGTCGTTTGTCAGCAACCTTGAGGCGTCGAAAACCACAGCCACCGTGGACTCCACGAAAGCCCTGGCTGACGCCCTACATGTGAATGCTGCAACTTTCTTCGGCTTAGTCATAGCAGCCAGTCAACATCAGACTCCTCGCGAGGTGATGCTCTCAGCCATTGCTGAAATGGAAGCACTGGGATTGGCGGATAGCGTTCTTCCTGACGAACCTCAGAAACTAGAAGCGCCAGCGGTGGCTGAAGCTCGGGAGCGGAAGGATCAGGTTCAGCGATTGAAAGCTCAGGGCTACAGTCGTGCCCAGACAGCGCGGCAGCTTGGCTGTTCTTGGACGACCGTTGACCGGCTGTGGGTGGCCAATGATCCTGCTGACGACACTTGAGCTTACAAGCCCCTATTCGGACATAGCGACATTCGACAGCCGGAAAAACCGACATCATGGCCTGAGTTGTCAAAACCAAATCCAAGTGCGACGGTATAATTTCCATCAGTAACCTTGGCGCGGGCGCCGGTGACGTGACGTGACGTGACGAAAACAATGGAGTGTGGAAGTAGATGAGTGCGTACGAGCTAATCAAAGACTTGGAAAAAAAGCTTACACTTTATAAGGATCACCATGCAGTAACGTCGCAAGTCCGGCCAAACCGAATACATGAATTGTTAGCGGACTTAATCTGCAGAGCGACTATCTACCCTCGGCTGTTAACACGAAAGGTAGTCAAAGGGTTGATCGAGGACAGGCAACCTTGGCCAGCCGTTGATAGTGGCGAATACTGCCTAGCTTATCCCGTCAGCATCAAAGATCTAGAGGAAGCTAGAATGATCAGCTTCCCCCATAACAATCTGTGTGTTCAGCGTACCGTCACAACGTCACCGGAAATGCCCGTAAAACTGCGCAACCAATTACACGCTCACGACCTTCTTTACGACGTGTCTTATCGCGGCGGAGAACTGGAAGCTCCCCATCTAAGGATTTCTAAAAGCAAAATCACCCGCGACGAGCTTGTACTTCTGCAGCCAAACCTAACCTTGACGGAAGATCACGTAACGCTTTCAATCAGCGATGATGATATCTTTGGCGTTGGCACCTTCGTATGGAAGAGGCTACGTACCGAAATTACGGAGATTAAAGAAGCCTTTGAAGAGTACACGACTAGGATGCGCATGGCGGCTGACCGGCCGTACGTCTTCGAAATTGACTTCGACCATCACGTAGACTTAGACGAATTTCTTGAGTGCGCGCTCAACTACATAATTACCGATGAAAGCCTGCGTGCAGATTGGGAAGGCTGCGCTGCCGAAATCGCGATTGGCTACAACCGCGTTGAATCGTTGACACAGATACAAACAGCCAGTGCCACCACTGAAATCGTGTATAACGACTCACTAAACTTAAGTCCGCTAGCTGACGTGATAAATAACTTGGTGTGCAAGCCCAAGAATACTTTACTCGAAAAAATCACGTGGTTCGAGGAAGGCCATCGAGGAGGCTTTCATGATCGGGATCGCGTATCCGACAGTCTAGTTTGGCTGATTATAAAGCACGAGAGAAACATCTACTCGCGCCATTCTAGTTTTCCTCTCACCAAAAAATTGATTGATATTTCCTCTACTTCCCCAAAGCTAATAAATCTTTTGTTCACCCATGTACATGACGCTGCGTACCTGTGCTTCCTACTTTCTCATAGGCCAACAAATCATATAGGGTTAATTGGCCTGTACAAAAATATTTCCAGAGTCGGGCGTCCTATCTCGGATAAAGTTGCATACGAACGTATATGGCAAGATTTAGTGTGGAGTCAAGGACTTGAAATCTATTGCCTGGCTTACGAGGATCATTTCGAGTACACAGACATACATTCTGCGATTGATTCGATCTGCGAAATGGTCGCATGGTTCGCCGATCACGAGATCACCCGAAGTTCTCGCACACAAGTAATCGCAGACACCCGCCTGGCAAGTCTACGAAACGCTATCACCTCGATAAGCTACCTAGCACCGCATGGCGATAAGCATAATTTAATTGAAAACCATCTCCCGCTTCTAGCTGTTATTATCGAGCAACGCGCCACATTGAACCGAAAGGCGTTTGAGCCTATTCCTCTAGGAGAGTGGATCATAGCATTCTGGGCAATTGAACTAACCCAGACCAATCCAAACTTAGAAAGCAATGAGGCTTTGAAAAAACTCTGCGAGGTACTCATTTCAAGCTATTTGAATACCCTAAAAGAGAGACTTGATGGTCGATGGTATGGTGGAGATGACCCATTAGCGGTTGACGAACTACCTTGGGGCCAACTCCATGAATGCTTGACAAAAGGGCAACGAGCCAAGTGGATATTCGCCCTAGAAACTTGCGATGATCGAGAAAAAAACCTATCGGCGGAAAGATCGAGCAACCTGAACTCAGCAGTGAGACTACATCTGCGGGTTCTACTTCAGCTCTTCACCGTAGCCCGAGACAGTCAAACAAGAAATGACATTAGCTCAGAACTCATCTCTCTCACAAGACGGTTTGGTTTCGCACATGACCATTATTCTGGCGCTTTAAACTACTCCAATGACAACTCTGATTACAGCCCCATTCGTCTTTGGCCGACATTTTGCGAAGCCGTAAACGAGTTTAACGATGATCAATTTTATGATCTTCTTACCGTACTTGCCCCTGCAATTACTCCTTTGAGCGCACTATTCACGCTTTTGGAGAAAACAATCCCAGAGCAGCGAAAGGAGCAGATTGAATCCATCATCAAGGGGCGGGACATAGAGCAAGAGTCACCGAACTGGATTCCAGAAATCTTTGAGATTGTTCTCAAGGCTGCCAACAACGGTCATATTGACATTGCCAAACACTTCCTAAATTCCATTAGAAACTCCGCACATAAAACACATAAAAACAAGATTGAAGAATTAACCGACAAAGTAGAACTGAAAAGTATATTTGACAACGCAGAGCCCGACATCAAGGAAAAGCGCGAACTAATCCGTAACTTTAAGACAGCAAACGACTCCAAGGAGGTCGTAAGATCAGTCAATGAATTTAAAAACTATCTAATTGCAAGTCTCAACATAACGATCGATAGCGATACATCTATTAGACAGTTTGCTCAGCTGGTCAAAGCCGCACCAACCCTACAACATGCCACAGGCCTTATCAAGAGCGCCTTATCTGCCCCAGCCTCCCCTGAGTCTTCCAAACAGCTTAGAGGGCATTTCAAGACATGGGCGTCTATTTTCAAGATGTCTGGCCCTGATTTAAAAAAGTCCGAACTTCCAGATGAAGAATTACGCAGCATACTTCAGCTTTGCTTGAAAACCACGCACCTCAATGAATTCGGCGAGTTTTGGGGAATGGCTACAACCCGACAGCGAAATAGCTATCAGTTCGCTGCCGAACGCGCCGAGTATTTATCGAGATCGGGTCGCCGGCATGAGGCACTCAGTTACATTCAAACTCTTCGTTCAGATGAGACCGTGCTCCCACCTTTTGCGATAGACGAATTATCGAGCATCGAATCGAGCCTCCTGTCTCAACAAACTAATTACTTGCCTCAGCTCACTTCTTCCCAAGGCCCTACGATCAATTCAGTACAAACTGACCTTAGAACTAGCTGGCTGAGAATTCGCGCCCTGAACGCTAACGACCAAAGCCAGATATTGATGGAGCCTAATAATTCGATTGACACCTATCTCCTTCAGATAATAGAGCAGGTAGGAAATGAGCTCTTGCTACGAAATGGAAATCTACTTCGGAAGAAAGCTGATGCCGGATCTTCCGTAATACCGCTGGATGATGAAGACATGATCAATGACTGGCTCGTATCGTTGATTAAGCAACGTATGAACTTTGTTGGATGGACAGTTCATGATCAATCACGGATGGGCTGGTCAGCTTCAGGCCAGCAAGTTGGTGAAACTGACGGATGGATTCAGGACGGCAATGGAAATCTTGTGTCCGTGATTGAGGCTTTTCGATTAGGCGATAAGATTGATCGAACCGTAATCAAGAAGCACCTAGATAAGGTATGCGGATATAACTCTACGGGTACTAGCCCCATATTTATCGTGATTTATACAGCTTCTGACGACTTCCCTAAACTTTGTTCCGAATATGAAAAGTACGTTAGAAATCTGGAGTACAAAGGTTTTGAAATAGGCCGACCTCGAAACCTCCGTCGTAAAATTATGCATATGCCAAAGGCAACAGCTTGGTATTACGAGGAAATACGCTACGTCAATGACACCGCTATAAATGTGTACCACCAATTACTTAACTTGAAGCCGCCGTCACAAGCGATATGATTTGCCGAGAGCAGATTTGGCAGGACGCTGAATCTGCTATAGAGATCCGCCAAGCTAAAGCGTAATCAGTTAAGTTCTATTTCCCTTCTCGTGGATCGCCCGCCTTAAGCAGGCGCCAGGGGCACTGTGAAGCGCTGTGACAGTGAAAAGCTGTGTATAGCTAGTCTGCCTATGCCGCCAGCGATCACGTGGATCAGAGCGCGCCCAGCAACGTTACTGGTGGTTTCACATCCGGCGATCTCCTTCTCATCTCTAAGAACACACTGCGTCACCCGTTCCTGACGAGCGCGGAATGCCAGGACGTATCTCCCTAGATCTGGATTTCTAAAGCTAATGTAAACAACGAAAAGCCCGGTTCTGCTGGCTTTCAGGCCACCGTCGCCCCTTCAAAGGAGCGACGGAATACTTAAAAAACGGTCGAAGGCCGATTCTCTGTTTACATTTGGACGGAAAATGCGTCAAATTGACGTTGGTTTACAATCTGACAACGCGTAGGCTAAAAAGAGTATGCAGGTCAAAGGATTTTCAGCGAGAGCCCATTGAAAACAGGCCTGACGTGATCTAAGCCGACAATGTAGTGGTAAAGCCCGTCTGTTTACATCCGAAACCCTTAAAAAACAAGTTGTTGGTAAAACGGTCGCAGATCACCACGGCACCGCGGGCCAGGGCCGGACGAATCACCTCGGCCAGGTGCTGGGCACGGGCAGCGAACACCAGCAGCAGCTCGGTGTCCGGGTTCATCTGTTCTTC
>Ga0070751_1000069_pt1 | contig 93914 bp, 95 predicted proteins | sample VirMetDEL_Aug_28_FD_78514 | JGI IMG/M metagenome (GOLD analysis project Ga0070751, IMG submission 78514) | Aqueous microbial communities from the Delaware River and Bay under freshwater to marine salinity gradient to study organic matter... | ecosystem: Environmental > Aquatic > Marine > Coastal...
CCTCCTGTTCCAACTTTCATATATTGAGTAAGATTAAAGTTAGTTAACTCAATCCAAGTATTCGTGAAGTAGATGTAAACAGCTACATCACCATTACCTAAGATGTTATCATCACTAGAAGAGTTTACAGTAAGTGTCGTTTCTGCTCCCCAATATCCATTCTTAACGTTACATAAGTTAGCATCAGAAGTACCTCTGAGAATCAGGATAGAACCATGATCATATACGTCACCTGGATCATCATATGTTTTAGATAATCTTACATTACGTGTACCAGCAGCATTATTAACAAGCTCAAGGAAATACCTACCAGCAGGAGAATAAGGAGGACGTATAACTTGATCTCCTGCTGTAACTGCAACAGATTCAAATAAGCCTTGGGGAAACCCTGTAACTTCAGATACGTATTGAAACCCATCATTATGTGGCTGTGGTGTTCCTCCAGAATTGGTGACAAGAAATTGACCCCAATCCATGTTAACATCTATCAAAGTTAAACTTCCGAGAGTATTAACTTCTGGAACTTGTAGGCCATGTTCTCCAGCTACAATGTTACCTCCATAGATAAAAGAATCTCCCCCTCCCACAATACTTCCATGAGGAGCTGCTGCATACTTTAAAAACCCTACCGAAGCAGACCCACCTGTAGTGTCTCTAGCTTGAAAGTAACAATTGTATGCTTCAATAGTCGAAGAAGACCTAGCATAAAATCCATACTTGTTTCCAACTAATGTACAGCCATATAATTTTGGGTGAGCGTTATTCCCACATCCAAAAGCATAGGTTTTAGTAACAGCAGAAGGACCAGAAAATATATTACAGTTATGAAACTCTGCATCACCAGCAAATGCGGTGACTGTTCCTGTATTGCTCTGAGTACCCAATGGCATATGAACTCCCCAATCAGTATTTCCATTAAGATCGCCAAAAATACAGTTATAGAATTTAGAATCTTGAACATCTGCGCCTAAGTTTCCAATGAATTTACAATCGTAATATTCAGCAAATTGACTCCAACATTGAGTTCCTATACTTCCACCACCATCAACAATTTCAAAAGTACAATTACGATATTCAGCAATATCATTATTGGTTGTGTTTGTAGTAATGTTTGAGTGAGCCTTAAAATAGCAATTTTGAATGTTTGTTCTTTTTCCTGAGTTAAGAGAAAAGTCAATACTTTTACCAGTAACATGAGTATTTATAATTCTCAAATTTGAGATGGTACAGTTAGCTGCAAACACTGATATAGTAGCTAATGATGAAGCACCCCAAGTAATTTCTGCACCAGTTTCTCCAATTATAATAACTTCAGTAGCAAGACTAAACCTAGCTAGGTATGTAGCCTTTTCAAAGTATATTATTTTTCCAGGATTACTTGCTATTACATTTGATATAGCTGCGCTATCATCAGTAACTCCATCACCTGCTACAGCAGCATCAGCTAGTACATTGATTATTTCTGTAGAACCTCCACCACCTCCTAAAGCATCAATCTGTGTTTGAAGGTCATTATCTTTTCGTGTCAAGTTACCAACTAATCCTAAAAGGTATCTATCGTTTTTATAATTTTTTTCGTTGATTGTTTTATCAAGTCCCATAATAATTGATTAAAAAAGTGTCTAGTTGTTTTGTTAAATCTTCAGTATCATACATATCATATGTACCATCAGATTTTATGTGTATTAAAACTCTTCTTTCTATCTCATACCCTGTTTGTTCAAACATTATTTGATAAAAACTTAACTGAATTTGATAATGATTAAAAGCGTTATCTAATAAGTCTGTAAAAGGTTTCTTTAAAGTTTTACCTTTATGATTCTTAAATAAATCTGCATTTGTTTTATAATCCCCTACTATAAACTTCTTAGTCTTAGTGTTATAAAAAGTAATATCTTTCATTCCACCAAAGAGATAAAGTTTGTGCCACATCTTTAACTCAGTAAATACAGGGATTATATGATCAGGTAAGTCATTCCAGAACTTTACTATAGCTCTTTCATATCCACATGTAGGAGTTAACTTTCTATTGAAAGCATACATTTCCCCAAAAAAGTGAGCTTTATCTCCTATTGCCAAAGCTACATCAGACTTCTTTTTCCAAAAAAGACTCGTAGTACCTGGAGGCAAATTATCCCTCTTATCAATAGCTAGTGCAATACTCTTGAAATCAGTATAAGTAACAAATTCTTTAATAAGTTTTGATACAGATTTCGATAAAGGTTCTCCTTTAACGTAATACACATGATGTTGTTCTTCAAAAGATAAGTCTTTAAAGAAATACCTAATCTCATTTACAGACTGCTCCATATGCAAAGATACAAATTTTATTCTTTAAACGAAATACCTGTATTAGATAAATTGTTTATTTTAAAGAAATAGTCTGATTCAAAGATTCTTCCTAAATCTTGAAAAACTTCTGATGTTAAACCAGCTTGTCCAGCTCCAAAGTTACTGTGCATCCATTTACTACTACCATATTGAGATAATACTTTCTTATACCGAAAGTTATTACCATGAGTTTTTGCTGATTGATGAAGATCACCAGTAACAAAAGTAATCTTATACTTATCTAAATTGTTATGACTAATATACTCAGTAATGTACTTCTCTACTTTATCATTCAATACTAGGGGAAGACCTCTTAGCATATCCTCATCATCTTTACCATGACCAAATATAATACAATGATTCCCAAAGATAAAGTGATCAAAAGGTTTATGAGTTACAAAGGTTTTTATTGCAGGGTACTTTACATTTAAGTAAGTCTCCAAGTTTCTCATAGCTCCATATTCAAAGTCTCCACCATGATTAGAATTACTAGTAGCAAGAAAATATATAGTCTTAGCATACTGTTTAGACATAATAATATCAAAAAGTTCTTTATGGACTTCTACATAAAAATCATGCTGTTCTCTATTATTCATCTGTTGAGGCAATACATGTGAAGATGTTCCCCTTAACCCACTAGTAGTTTTAGCATTAAAACCATCAAGTGCATCACCTAGCTCCATGATAAGTAACTTATCAAAAGCCCCAAAGAAGCTAATCCAAAGCTCTATTTCATCAATAGTATATTGGATAATTCTTTTCTTAATTTCTTCTTTAGTGTAAAGATTAGTATAAACAGAGTTGTCTTTAGTTAAAGCTCCTATGTGTTTATCTGAACCATAGATAGCTAATGTTTTAAGACTTGTAGTTTCAGGAGACTTATACTCAAAGGGAGTAATCGTTTTAGTGAGGATAGATTTTAAATCCTCCAGGTGTGAGTCATCATACATGACTTCTTTTTTCTTAAACTTATACCAAGGTACTCCACTCCCATTTGGATTTGTAGTAAACTTTTCTATCTCATATTTATCATAGTCAATATCAGGTTCAATAGGAGTACTGGTTTTAGTAAAAGTTTCAGATTTCAATGAACCATCTATGTAAACCTCTTTAGTAAGTTCTAAGTTGTTTTTCTTTTCTAAGTAAGCTGTCCAAATATCTTGAGCCTTTGTGCCTATGGACTTCTTTTTATATTTCTTATCTTGCTTTGCTCTTTCTTTATCTGGTGGTTGTATCTTAAATTGCTTTCCTAAATCGTACCAAGATTCGGTATCTTTACCATTCTTGATAATATACTCAATTAAATCTCTATGTGATCGCATTAATTTTTATTGTTTAAGTAATCATCTATATCTACACTATTAACTTTTTTGTCAACGGCTTTAAAAAATTTCTTTTCCATTATTTCAAAGACCTTATCTATAACAGTAAAAATATATGGCTTACGTGCATTTCTTTCTTTTAAGTTTTCCCCAATACTTATAAACTCTTTAAAGATGTTTAGTATTAATGGGCCATAAAGAAGAGCAAGAACAAAGTAGTTTGCTGTTAAAATAAAAACTAAGAAAATAGAAAGAACTAGATATAAGATAAGACCTAAATACTTTCCTATAGTATTTCCGATCCTTTTACTTGTTATAATTTCTTTTCTCCCCCTAGCTGCTATAACACCTGTTACAAAATCAGCAGAAGATAAAAGCAAGTTTATAAAACATAGTCCTACTAAGGCTATCATTGATATACCCAATTCTTCAGACTTAACATGTTCTGAGATTAACTCCAGAATAAAAGTTAAAGAAAAACTAAGTAGCAAAGAACTCAACTTTAGAGAATTCTTTGCTACAAAAAATTTAGTCATGTATGAGATGTGAAACATCATAATACTTTTATTGTTCTATATTGCTTCCATTAGAGGGTTTAGGATTAGCCACATTTTTAATAATATTTTCCTTTAGGTCAATACTATATTCTTGAGGATTCAAGTTTTTAGTTAAGAAAAAAGTTTCCACAACAGTTCTCATTTCTTTTTCTACTTGAGCCTTTTGATAAGCTAATTCTAAAAGTGCTTGGTGCAATTTTAAAGGTAATTTTAAAACTTCCTCTTCTACAGTTATATCTTGAGGTTTTTCATTTACATTTTCCATAATTAATTAATTTTGATGATTTAAACTTAATACAAATATATAAAAATTTATTCTTTGATCCTAATTTAAGAAACTACTAATACTAGATTTTGTGCTGTTACTGCTGTAGTATCTGTATTATTAGCAACCCAAACTTCTACATAATCATTAGTATCAAAGCTTACCAAAAAATCTAATGCTAAAGCTCCTACATCAGTGCTTGTCCCTTGCTTTCTTTTAATACCTGAACCAACTACTAATGAACCATTTTTGAATATAGACCAAGTATATTCTTTATTACTAGCTGCTGATACTGTAGATATGGCAGCAGATATTTTTTTAATTACTGTCTTTAATCCAGTATATTGTAAACGATTTGAAGACCCCCCATTTGTAAATCTTAATGTACTAGCTAGTGTGGTAGTTCCTGCTACTTTTACAGGAACATTTATTGTACCAATAGTAGTAGCCAGTGCAGAAGAAACATAACATGCTCCTCTTGCTTCTGAGTCAGAAATTCTATTTAAACCTCTTGCAATAACATCCCACAATGCTGAAAATGTTCCAGTAACATAAGTGCCTGCTCCTGAGAATCCAGAACCAGCAGATATTTCTCCATAAGTTGCTAATGTCAATCCAGTAATATCAATTGCAGTTTGACCTCCCCCAACTCCAAAAGCACAACCAAAGATTTGAACTAAATTACTATTACCTGTTAAAGTTAAAAGAGTACTAGCTGTATGTCCAACTGAAGTATCAAAATATCTCAAAGAAATATTTAATATATCTGTAAGAGTTAAACCCCCTGCTGGAGCTTGATTAGGAATATTTATAAACTGAACAGCATAATAATTTTCAATAGTTCCTAGTGAAGAATTAGAAGTAAAAGTACAATCTTGCATAAATACATATTCAAACCCTGTTGTACCTAAAAGATTGAAAAGTTTAGAGCCTGCCCCTGTAATTGAGAAGGTTAAATTTTTAGCTATAATTTGTCCATTTCCTGTAAAAATTTCTGAAGCTGCTTGAGTAGATGTAATCTTGTCAAGAGTTCTATCTCTCCCTAATAAGGTAGCCCCATTACAATCAATTTTATTAGTTATTACTACATCCCCTTGTATTTTATAAATTGTACTTGAGTCTAAAGTAATTACTCCTAATGAAGGAGCAGGAAAGTCTGATTCTGAAGTAATAGTATCTTCATTTATATTTCCATAATATTTATCTGCCATGTTTAATTATTTTGCAATCCAACCTATAGTTGCATTGATGTATTCAAACTCTTTATATATTCCATCTGTTACTAATATAGCATTTTGAGAAGTTGCATAATGATTATCACCACCAGCTATAAAATCTATAGTAATGCTATTTGTTGCTGCATTTTCTCTTGAATCTACTACAGCAAAAACATCTCCTGCTGTTGGTGTAACAGGTGGGTCAGCTACTACTGCACCAACAGCACTAGTGTTAATAGGATAAAGATTCCCAGCAACAGCAACAAAATCTAAAGTCTGTTCTGCTTGAACTGTTAAAGCTGTAGATTCAGCTTCCCATTCTGCTTCTCCTGTAACTATATTTTTTACTTTCAATACTTGCCCTACTGCTAGATTAGGATCACTGTTAGCTATAAATTCTGTAGCCAACCTAAGTTCTCCACCAATTTTAGCTGCAAGTGTAGCAGTTTTACTTTCAAGTAAAGCTTCTAAAGGCTTTACATAAAATTGTCCTGAATCAGTACCATCAGTTATTGTTCCTGCAATCCTAGGAGATATTAATCCATCTACAATTAAGGATGCTGAGTTACTGCCATCATCAGAAGAAAGAGTTATAAAACTAGTATTTACAGTAATTTGATTTATGTAATTATCTGCAAGTCTTGTTGTCTTAACATTAAATATTGAAGATGCTCCTGAGTTAAGGAATGACATTACATTCTCTGTAATACCAGTTTCTTCATTAACAATATTAAACCCTGCATTAACTGAATCTGTAAATCCTCCTGCTCCCCATTTCCATGCACCTGTAGTTCCAAATGTACCTACTGCACTATTAGAAGCTCCTGTTGTTGTATTAACAAAAGTAGCTGATGTATGGGCCCTATTTCCTGTGCCTGTAAAGTTTAAATCAAAACCCCCATCAGGAAGAGTTGTATTAACTCCTAAAGCTCCAGAAATATTATAAAGACTTGCTACAGAACCACCTAGAGTATCTACATACTCTTTATCTACTAAAGTCCTATTATCATAAGACCCTGAAAGATCACTTGCATATTTAAGTAAGCCAGCAAACTGACTATCTTTTGTATTTAATGATTTGATTGTAAAATCCTCAAATGCTACTCCTATATCATTAATTGTATCTTCAATAAGAATACCATAACGATTTTGCCAAGAGCCTGATGATAATCCTGCATCTACATTAGTTATCCTAAGACCTGTTATATTTTGTCCTGTAAATCCACCTGCTATGCCATGAATCATTTCAACGATTAAACCATTAGCATCTGCAATAGTCCCTTCTGCCCCAAATCTCATATAAGACCTAAAGCCATTAAGCACTTGTGCTGACCACCCTATAGGGGCAAATTCCAGGTACATATCACTTATAAAGTTTGAAGATTGTCCTAGTAAACTTCCAACACCAGTGGGATAAAGAATTTGTTCTACACCATTATACCCAAGTACAGAACCAGTATGTCCTAAAGTTGTAAGGTTAGAGTAATTTCTAAGTACCCCAATAGTGTTAGCTCCTGAAGTAGTAAGTGCAGAATTCAGTATTTTATTTTCATCTATTATAGATTGAGCTGCACTTGGAGCTACTGTAAAAGTTAAATCTACTAGGTTATAATCTGCAACTGAAGTATTAGAACCTGTTACAGAAACTTGCCCATCATCTAAAGTTAAATTTCCTTGATCTAATAATATATTTTTTCCTGCCCCTAAATGGACTGCTTCTGTTGGAGTTCCTTGACCAAAACCAATATCACCATTAGTTTCAACATAGATTCCTTCATTATCTCCATCATTACAAATCCAGAATCCACTAGTCTCTAAGTTTTGAGTCATAATATGGTTTCCTAGATTGTCAGCTAAAGGTGCAACAATTCCTTCATAAGTATCTATCAAAGCTTTTACACCCTTATAATTATAGTAATGAATTTGTTGGGGCCCACTAGAAGAACCTCCACTTGCTGCTGATGTAATTCCAATTAACCTATTAAAATTGTACTTACCACTAACAATAAAAGAATGATTACCTTCTACATCATAAACTAGTCCTTCAGGAGAAGTAGCCAGAATAAATACAGGTAGAGTGGGATCAATAGCATCTTGACCCAATGTTAACCATCTATCAAGGTCTATAATAGTTACTTTTAATTGCCCTGTATTAGGAAGTTCTCTAATGTGGTAAACAATCACCATATACTGTTTCCCCAGGTAGTCTGCTCTTTGGCAATAAGGTAAACAACTGGTGTTAGCAATTGGGCCACCTAAACTGACTCCTACTCCCTCAAGCTTTAAAAACCCTGATCCATATCTTCCATTTTGTATATCATCAAAATTTAGGGTCTCATGATCTCCTGCCCAAGTTAAACCATAATCATGAGATACACAGATAAATGGGTAATGTTCAGAGTCATCATTGTCTGATGAAAACCTAGTAAGAGCTACAATTCTTCCACCACCATAATCCTGTAATACTGTTTCACCAAAGTTCCAACCTCTATCTGAGTTATCTAACATAGTTGATCTAACTGTCCATGTTAATCCATCATCAAAAGATTCTGCAACTCTTATATATCTATCTGCTTGTATATCTCTGTATGATATAAGTATCCCACCATTGGGGATTTCAACAGTCTCATTACCATAAACATATCCAAGACTGTTAAGGGCCCAAGGTGTAGGAGATTGTGTCCATGTAGCACCACCATCATCTGAGTAATACGTTTGATTTTCAACATATGTATTACCTGCATTAAAGTACCTAGTGAAGATAACTAGTCTACCACTAGGAGTTACAATAATTGCATTAGCATCCCATCCACCTACACCACTTCCATCAAGAATAATATCATAATTACCTGTTCCAGCAGTATTAGCTAAATCAGTCCAAGTTTCTCCACCATCATGTGATACTCTCATTATGATATAAGAGTCGTTAAAAAAACTATGATTAGTTCCAGCTCTAAAGATAGAGTATATAAGTCCTGTCTGATTATGTTGAATAATAGAAGGCATGTTCATATAGTCTCTAGAAATAGCAGCTAAGTCAGTATCTCTAAAGTCATCATAACTTCCTGCTACATCTGTAATACCTTCAGAAATAAACTCAATAGTGGCTCTTCTTTCAAAGTAACTAATATCTAAATCATCAGGATGAAATACTACAGGGTCTCCAGCCTGATTGACATAATACATTGTATTAGTATCAGTGGATTGATAAAAGGTTTGTATATCCACTCCTGATAGAGCCAGGATTTCTGCATCTGTTAAATCAGTTACATAAGTAATCATACCATTCTCAATAGAGATTAGGGTATTATTAATTATAGTAATAGCCTCCACGTTTCCATCACAACAATCTTTTACACAAAGAAGTTGTTTTTTTAACCAAAGGATTTGATCTTGCACACTATTTGTTGGAAAGAATCCAGCCATTATATTTATTTTAAGTTATTACACTGTTTGAGCATCTACAGTTAAAGCCCCAACTACAGGAACAAAAGCTGCGTTTGCTGCAACATTAGCCAAGTTTGTTCCATAATATCTTATGGCAACTGGCCCTGCTAAATCTGTATTAATCGAAGCAGCTACTCCATCAGTAATAAAAGTACAATTCTTAAAGATTAAGTTTGGTTCTCTTGTTTCAATAGCACTTGATCCTGCTCTTTGTGTTTCAAAGGTACAGTTATCAAAGACAATAAAAGAAGTTGCATCAATGACATTCCGTTCATCAATGTCTACACAATGAGAATTAGTACAAACAATATGAAAATCTTTAAAGATAAGTCTTGAGTTACTCTCTAAAGTTAATGAAACCCATGCTTCTCCTGCATCACTAATAGCAATAGCAGTATCAGTAGTGGTAATTTTAGTATTATTACCTTTAAAAGTGGCAGAGCTATTTGTAAGAATAATACCTTCACTACCTAAAACAAATAGATGGTGATCCAGTATTGCATTATTAACTTCGAACAATAAAGAAGAGTCAGTAAATCTAGTAGCACTTCTTCCTCCATTCCAATTAAAAAGACAAGGCTTTCTACCATTATTGTTAAACGCATAAGGAACCAAGTAACCAGTTATAGGAGCAGTAGAATAAAAGTTATCAAATACCCAATGAAGATTTATATTAGACATTTGCCCTCCTTGCCCAAACAAAAACGAACCTACAGCTTGGTCATGAGTACTTTCTAAGGTGTAATTTTCTACATGAATTTTACAATTTATGTTACTATGATCAAATGCTCCAAGACTCGTAGAGATTCCTTGCGCCCAAGTTGGATGATCAGAAGCTTCCATATTTCTAATATGGTAATTTTGCCAAGCTCCTGTTGCCATTCCTACATAGGTAAGTAAATCTTCATTTCTAAAATTATTCTTTGTTGAACTAACGCTAACATCAGTATATTTAGAACTTACACTAAATACTCTAATATTATTAAGTTCTACTGCTGCACATCTTCCTAAGTCTGCTACTAGGACACCTTCTTTTTCAGAAAGGAATTGAATAACTCCTTGATAGTCTCCTACACCAGAAACCACATTTATATCAGGCTTACCTAAAATTTTAAGAGAGCCTTCTCTCCAAGTTCCTCCATTCTCTAAATTACAAAAAAGAGATGATCCACCATCTCCATCAATGTTAATTGTTACTCCTGGGGAAAAAGCCCAAGTAATATCAGAGTGAGGGACAAGAGTTCTACTTTCTACATCTACAGTAGAGTCTAAATAGATTTCATAAGTCCCTGGCATTACTATTATAGTGTCACCAGGAGAAGAAGTTTGTGCAGCCTTTAATAAGGTTTTATAGGGCATGTGATCATCCCCTCTTGCAATGCCATCACTACCTTCAGTAGAAACTACTAAAGTATTTGTTCCAAGCTTTTCTTTTACACTCTCCTTTAGAGAATTAAGTTGACATTGTATTTTAAACAGCGTATTAAGAATTGTTTTATCAGCCATAGTTAATTTATTTAATTACCAAGTTGCTATTGCAGACCTTTTCCAAGTATCTGTAGCAACGCACACATAAACATAATTTGCATCCCACGATATATCACCCTGAGTGCCACTAGCACCAGCACTTGCAGGAGTTTTAGCAGTTCTCAATCTCATCGTATCAGCATTAATATCAAGTACTGCTGTTGGACTAGGTGTATTAATCCCAATTCGAGCCTCTGTTGCATCAATTTTAAGAACTGTTGTATAAACAGAATTTAAAAATACTGCATTTGTGTTTAGGAAAAAATTAGCATTCCCACGAAAAGTAGATGTACCATCTATAAGGGGATTACCTTGAATTCTCACACCTCCTACAATGTCTAATGCTACACCAGGATTAATCATTCCAATACCTACACCTATAGATGTTACAGACAAAGGAGGAGAATTTATCACAAGAGGTACTCCACTATATGTTCCTACAATATTATTAGTGGTAATAAGATTAGTATCATCTGTAATATCTGCTATATTCTGAAGTTCTCCATTAATTTCAATGGATTGACCTAGAATAAGTTCGCTAGTAAAACTAGTGCCTACACCAATAACATTTTTAGTACCGCCAACAGTAGATACTGTCCCAGCTATAGTTATTGGATAATAAGCAGGGGGAAAAATTTGATTAGATAATCCATTAACTTGTTTAATTAACCAATCAATTTTAGCTAATAGATTCATGTTTTTAATATTCATAATAGTTTTATTTAATTACCAAACTGCTATTGCAGACCTTTTCCAAGAATCTGTAGCAACACACTGATATATATAATTTGCATCCCAAGCCATTTCTCCAACCACACCCGTAGAAGTAGCAGTTGCAGGTACATCAGGAGAAGCCATTCTAATATTACCAAAGCCTACATCTAATGATGTTTGTGGACTAGGTGATAAAATTCCAACACGTTCATTAGTTCCATCAACTCGTATCAATGTTGTATAAGCACCATTTAAAAATGATGCACCTGTGCTTAGGAAAAATGCCACACCACCATTAAAGGAAGTATTTCCTGAAAATTGTGAATTACCAACTACATCCAATACTAAACTAGCTCCAGGAGTAGGATTAGCTATACCAACTCTACCTTCATAAACTACTAATGGAGGAGCATTTTTTAACATAGGAACTCCACTATATGTTCCTACAATATTATCATAAGTAGCCAAGTTAGTGGCATCTGTAACTGTCTTTATTCTGTGTAATTCTCCCTCAATCATAACTCTAGTATCTACGTGTGCTGGTGAAAAAGCAGTTCCTACACCTACAACATTTTTAGTACCGCCAACAGTAGATACTGTCCCTGCAAAGGATGCTGTTGGATAATAAGCAGGAGGAAAGACTTGATTAGATAGCCCATTAATTTGTTTAATGAGCCAATCAATTTTACCTAATAAGCTCATATTTTTAATATTCATAATAGTTTTATTTTAAGTAGTTATTTTACAGCATTTACTTTCCATTTGGAAGATCAGCTTATTTATTTTATCTCCATAAGTATCAGTCAAAGAATTATCTAATATATAGGTCTCATACTTCTTCAACAAAGATAAGAAATTTATTGCTTCTGAGTCAATATTTGATCCAAGTATTTTCATCCTTGTAATCTCGCAGAGTACATTTTTTAAGGTAGTTTCCATTATTACTTATTTAAGGTATAATTGGGAATATTCCACTTACTACTACATCATCTTCGAGATAAGTACCAGTTAGATATACAGCATTTTCTGTTTGAGTACATCCACAATCATCTGTACAAAGTTTTTGTAGTTGTAACTCTATGTATTGGGCAGATAATAAGTCTCCCTGTAATAGAGCATACTCTAAACTTTCAAGCATTGTGTTTATAAAAGTTATTTGTGAACTAACCAGATTTTGACAATCCGTAGTTACAGTAGGTACACAGTTAATAATATCAACCTGAAGTACCTTATCTAAGATACAAGTATTGTAAACTGTTAAGTTGCTTATTGCAAACTCAGTAGTTGACCCTTCAAGCTCCCCTATTGCAGTTGTGATTTCAATATAAAAAACACCATTAAAAGTAGTCTCACCAATAGCAGAGACAGGTATGCTAAGATTATTTGTAGCAAACTGAGCCCCTCCTGGGAAGTAAGATATAATATCAATAGCCCCTGAAGTTGTTTTATACTTATCAGAAGTCCAAAGCCTTGCAGTAGAATAACTCTCTCCAAAAGGAATAGTGATTGCTACCTCTATTGAGGTAGCATCACCATTTAGTCCTATATTGTTTAATACAATCATTTGATTAGATTAAAAGATAAGATGGCAAGCCTTTAGGCTATACCATCATTATCAACATCATCAAAATCAGTAGTAGGTTCAACAACAGTAGATACTGCACTAACAACGGCAACATCAGATGTAAGTTCATCAAATCCTAAACCAGCTACCATTAAGTCAAGAACACCAACAAAGGCATCTCTTGTAACAGTACTAGCTTCAGGGATTGCAACAATAGTACATAAGTCATCAAGTTGACCTTCAGCCCACCCTGCTTGGTAACTATGTCCATAAGTCAAAATAAATTGATCATAAGGAGTAGCTGCTACAGCATTGTAGTTAATGTCTTTAGCCATACCTGTAGCTTCAGATAATACGTAAGGGCCAGGGTTATTATCCCAACCTCCAGAGTGAAACTCTTTTTGCTTGATGTCATATCCACTACCTTCTTCATATGCAACTTCTTGAGTTACAGTAACAGTGCCATTACAGTCAAATCCTTCTACTAGAGAAACGATAGCAACAGTTTGGCGTGGCTTGTAGTATTTCAAGTTCACATTACAGAAGTTTCTGATTGCAAGCTCAACAGTAGTCAAACGAAGATCACTAAATACTTTAGTGGTTTCATCTGGCTGTACAGCGTTAAAAGCAATCATTGCAGTTAAATCTGCTTCAGTGATAACATCACCAGCAGCGTAATCTGCAACAGTACCATGAGTAACAATTGTAAGAGTTTGTCTTGCAATTCTATCCACAGTTAAGATTCCACTTTCATCGTTTTCGATTTCAGTGACTAACAAGCTTGTGATTTCATTGGCATCACCACTAGGGCAAGTTGCACAATCTTCACAGCAAGCAGTTCTTACAGTGTAAGTTTTAGTGAACTGATTATACCCTTGTCTTCGGTAAATTTCCTGATTACGGAATTCTACTTTAACTGCATAGTCAGTATCACAATCAGCAGAGTAGTCAGTAACTTCGACTATCATAGGCTGAGGTGCAGTGTGGCCTCTAAAGCTTACTGCTCTAATGTTTCTTGTTTGGATGTTTTGACCTGCTGATACCCCAACAGCATCCATTACAGCATCACCATCTGTATCTAAACCTACAGCTAGAAACCAATTTCTAGTAGCGGTTTGAATAGAGAGGTTAGTCTCTGCATCGAAGAAACCAATTTGACCAACAGCTATAGTGCTGATGGCTTGTCCTGCTGGAAGAATCGCTTGATTCCCACTTGAAACCAGGACTTTGAATACATCATTGTTTTGTGACATAATTCTTTTAGTTTAAATTATTTAAATTTAGATTCTGTAGTTTAACTTGATAATCAGGAATTTGTAATTGACCCGTTACCAATAAAACTGCAATATCTACAATTTCTCGATGTGTCTCCTCTGGTAATTCGCAGTTTTGAAATCCAGTAAGATTCACACCCGAAGGTAAATTATAATTTCCACCTACAACATCTTGAGCATTATGAATATAGGCTGGATGCCTAACATAGTCAAAGTTGCAAGTATCAATAGTAAATGTACCATCAGTGTAAAAACGCAATCCTTGTGCATCAAAAACTGCATTAACAGTTCTCCATTCAAAGGAAGATTTATCAAAAGGACTAGACTCAAATTCATCATCATGTTGTCTAATCTTAATGTTTGCTTGTATATTAGTACAGTTTTGTTTTGTCATCTTAACTGTACCTCCCAGGTAATGCCAATAGTCTCCAGGCAATGTTGCTACATTACTCACTGGAACTAAATCACCACTTGGTACTACAAGAGTTCTAATATCGTCAGTGTTTCTTTGAACTCTTTCAAAACCTAAGCGTGTTGCATAACGAGGGAAAGCTACCATCTTGATAAAGATTTCCTGCCCTGCGTTTAAAGCCCAATCTATTTCTGGTACTCTAAGGTTACGATACTGTTGGCTATCTACTTTGTTAAGTTTCGTCTTAACATCATAAGCCATGTCTCTTGAAGTCATTAGTTATTAATTGCACTCATAATCCTCAACTTTAAGTCTTGGTTTTCTGAGTCTTTTAAGTAGGCAACTACATCTAATTCATCACTACCTATTACATGGTCATGATAAAGTACTTTATGTCCTACTTTTCTAAGTACACTTTTTTGTAAAGCTTCTATAACAACAGCATGTAGCGTTGCATCTTCAGAATCCATACCAATGTGTCTTACTACTTCTCTGGCTTGTTTATCTACAAGTTTATCAAGTTCAACTTCTACAAAATTGTCTGACTTACCTTTTAGATTTTTACCAGATAAAATTAAGATTAATTCAATCTTCTTATCCTTTGATAAGTTTGCAGATTGAATTACTGCTTGTTTCTTTAGTTCTACTTTCTTCGCCTTAACAGCAACCTCTTCTGATTCATCAAAGATAACATGAGTAGCTTCAGGCCATAAACCTTTTTCGTACTCACTCATAGAATTAGCAACATATTTACTTGCTTTCATAATTCTAACTTTAATAAAATCCATAGTCTTTGTACTATCAAAGAACATAGTTGCATTTTCAAGACTAATTGTACCAAGTGAGGAGTCCCAAAATTCATGTGGTTCTCCAGGATTATAACTTGGGTTTAAATTCTGATTTAAAAGTTTGCCATATTTTTCAACTTCTTCAGGACTTAATCCTGAAGCATATTCCATATTGGCAGCATCAACCAAAGCTTTTATTTTGATTGGTCTCTTAAAATTCTCTGCTCCTGTTTTTCCATGCCAAGTCTTTCTTTCTATTGGCCTTACTTCTACTTTCATAATATTTCTTTTTTGATTTTGATGATAAAAATTCAGAAAACTTAGATGTGGGCAAGTTACGAAAACTTACCCACATTCCAAAGTATTAATTTCGAGATAAGATCAATTCACCACATTTAGTGATGTCTTGTATATGAAGTCCACAAGACTTCTCAACGTGCATCTCATAGTAAGAACCAGAGTGTGCAGAGCTACCTCCATTCTTAGGGCCATATGGGCCATAAAGACCTTCAATGTAAGTGAAAGCAAAACCATCTTTCTTATTGATAAGTTTGATGTTTGATTTGTTTCCATCACCAGAGAAGTCCATGAAAGTGATACGTTGTGACTCAACAGGGAAACCTGTTACAGGATCAATCTCAAAGTTGATCTCTCTGTCATCATACAATGGGTTATGGATAAGCTCTAAGCTTGAACCATTAGCCATGTTGTATCTTACATACTGCATTCCTGCTTCTAGTGCATTTGAGTGGTACTCAGATTTAACCTTATTAGTATAAACCTCAACGTTCTTAATGAACCCTGAACTGTTTACCCAATTTTGGATAGCTCTGTGGAATTGTAACATTCCATATTCACCAGTAAAGCCTTTGATACTTCTTCCTTGACCTGGCTTAACTCTTGAGTAAAAAATATCCATAAGATACTCCTCAATAAGTTTAGTAGTCAAGTGAGAATAACGGTGGATGTGTGAGTCTTCAAGTTGCTCTTGAATACCTGGGCCTGATCTAACAGGTCTTCCATTGGCTCCAATTACAGTATCAGTAGAACGAGAATACCAATATCCTCTTTCTAATTCTCTGTACCACTGTTGCCAATATTCAACTTCAGCGTAACGAATCCAAGAATCGTGAAAAGCTCCTTTTGAATCAGGTACTTTTACTGCAAGTACTTCAGTTGAAGCATAGTCAGTTACTTTGTACTTCTTACGGAATTTACCCATCTTATTTCTAAGAGAGATTGGTAAGCTGTACTGAGTAGAACCTGACTGTTCAGCAGCTTCTTCGTACTGTGAGAACAACTTAGCCCACTGAGTTCCAGGAGTTAAGTAAGTTACAGGTAAAGAAAAAGAACTGTCATCAGACATTAATCGAACAGTATATAACCATCCATCACCATGTCTTCGTGGCTCTTCCATAATTCTACACTGGTATCTTTTGCTTGATGTACCAGGAGTGATAACATCACCAGCTACGTACCAGTTTTCATCCAATTTGATTTTAAAATTTCTACGAAATGCGCCTGGGGTTGTATCTGAAACAGGAACAACATTCTCTACCACTACAAGTGGTCTAGTGTTAGCTCCTTTCAAATCCCATTCCCATTCTGTAGCTGCAATGGTTTCTTCAGTTTTCTTGTTACCCATCAACATACTTGACATTGGATTGTCAGAGTAGTAGTTTGATGCAGAAAATAACTGATCCATCTTGTCTAGGAATTTGTGGGGCTTGGCAAGCAAAGCTCTTCCCAAGTGGGATTGCTCTGTCATGTTAGCACTCCATTCCATTTCCTTTGTAATTAATCTACTTCCAAGAGTTGCCATAATTTAATTTAAGATTTAAAAATTTAAGTGTTAATATATTCTAAAAATAATCAGAAAGTGATTTCTTGCCAGCAGAGGTTGCCCCACTACCTGTTGATCTCACATTCTTCGTGTCTTTCTTATTTCGTCTTATCCCATCCTTAACTTTCTTAGTAACTTCAGTTTGAGCTTTGGCCTGTATAGTGGACAAATCAAAATCAGTTTTAAGTAGTTTAGCAATAAATAAGGCTTTCTTTTCATCCTTTAAAGCTTCCATCAAATCCATTTGCATAGCAGTAATACTACCACCATTATCTAGTTTAACGTTTCTATCTACCATATAAGATGGTAAATCTTTCTTGTCAGCTTTAGTTAAAGGTATGCCCTCTACATCATTAATCTCTTTTAGATTACTTGTTACAGAGGATTTTAACTTTCTAAGGGTTTCTTTTTGAGCTTGCTTAGCAGCTTCTTGCTGTTTAACCATAGCTTCCCTTGCTTTATCTTCTTCCTTTTTTTTCTTCTCAAGCTTTGCCTTTGCAAACTTCTCAAGTTTTTTAGTGTCTTTAAGGAATTCAATATGAGTCTCAATGTAGTCATCATCGTACTCTTCTTCTTTCAAAGCATTTCTCATTACAAGTTCTTGATTAGCTTCTTGAGATATGTCCATGTCAGAACTAACTCCAGAATCTTTTACAAAAGAACCAAGAAAAGATCGAATATCACCACCATCTAAAACAAACTTATTCAGGTCTTTAACTACCTGGGGCAGTTCTTGAAATAGCTCTCCTACTCTCTCTTCAATACTAGCTTCATAGTTATCTTCAATAAAAGCAGCAGCTTTTTCTTCAGTCAGCTCTTCTCCTTCTTCTAACTCGTAATCTAAAAGACCTTTTTCTTTTAAAAGGTTTAATGCTCCAATGTGTCCAGAACTTCCTTCTTCCTCTTCTTCATCAGGAATCTCTTCCTCTCTCTCCTCCTCTTCCTCCTCTTCAGCATGTGAAAAAGGTTTTTCTGGTTCTTCTTCTACACCAAAGAATGAATCTTCTTCTGGTGTTTCAGATTTTGGTTTTTCAGAAGGCTCTTTTTCCTCAGCATCTAGTTTTGCTGGTACTTCGTCTTCTGGAATAAGCGTACTTACTTCAGTTGTTGTTCCGAAAAAATCCACCTCTTCTGTTTGTTGTTCCCATCCTATAAAAGATGTGTCTAACTCCTTACTTTGATTTTGATTGCTCATACAGTACAAATTTAATATTAAACTTAACGTTTTTCAAGTATAAAACTTAATTATCTATTTTCAAACACTAATAGCTAATTCTTATTATTTAGAACTTTTAGCCGAAGAAGCTTTTAGCTTTTTCTTCTCTAAGTCTACTTTTTCCTTGTCCATCTCTTTTTGATGCTCAAATTTCTCTTTTTCTAACTGCTGCTTACTGACTTTAATATCTGCATCTAAACCATCTCTTGCTATTTCAATAAAGTCATTTACACCATCTTGATCTCTGTCTGACTCAGGGTTAAAAGATGCACCCATTATACCACCTTTAACAACTTCTGTTTTTCTCTTCTCTTCCTCTTTAAGGATAGCCATATCTTTTTCATGCTCCCATACTTCTCTTTGAAAGTCTCTTTGCTTCTCTGCCTCTTGAGCAGCAGCTTGAGACTGTTGTTCTTGCATACCTTGTTCAAATTCTCTTCTTTGTGCTTCAGCAGCTTTAAGGGCTTCTTCAGCTTCAACGATACCTTTTTGTTTAACAACTGCAATAACATCAGAAAATTCAACTTTCTGTGACTGCATAGCTGCATGTGCAAGGTTTCTAATAAGCTCCTGTACTTCTTCTGCTTTAGCACTGTCTTGAACAAAGATGCCTAAAGTAGAGTTTTCAAGTAATGCCAAGTCTAAATCAATAATCTTTCTTGACATATCATCTAAAATATAAGTAAGCTTAGTTTTACCAGAGTTAGCATATGCTATTTTAGCAGTCTCAAGAAGAGCTTGTAAGACACTTCTTTTCATGTGAGCATGTAAATCATAATAAGGTTCTAAGATGTGAGAAGATTGAATAAGCTTTTGTTGACCTGTAGCTTTACCTTCATAAGGACTAGATTGCCCTTCTACATTAGCTGGAATACCAACTGATAAACCAGCTTGTGTTTTTAGATACTCAGCAAGTTCAATGTACTTACCTATATCTGAAGCTAAAGATAAATCAATAGTCTTAGCCAAAGTGTTCACATCATTATATTCTGTACCTTCTTCATTAGGGTCATACCACATTACAGGAGAGGCATCCATAAAGTATTTCCATTTCTCAATATCAATACCAGCACTATCAGGAATAGCATTAATATTCATAAGAACTTTTTTACCTTTATCAGAAGCTAAAAGCAACTCTAACCTATACATTACTATGTTATAATAGTATTGATACGGTTTAAGACGATCCATTAAAGATGTTTCTTCTGAGTTCATGTTGTCATAAATAACACCATAATAAGGTAAATCACACTGATATAAATTATCAATATCTTTAAATTGACCTGGAATAGGTTGCATCTGCTTATAAATATCAGCACCAATTTTCCATGTCTCATAGACTTCTGGAATCCATTGCCATTCAATTTCTATATCCCCTGAATCAACATCTAACTTATAATGTTCATCCACTATCATTTCTTGAGGCATCTTATCCTCATCCAGGTATTGCAAGAAACCTATCTTTCTCAAAGATTTCCAGACACAATGAAGCACTCTTACTGTGCTATTATCATCGTCATCATAGTTATCAAAGCTAAAAAGACTGTCTCTAAGTTTACTTTCTCTGTGATGAGAGTAGTTGCTATAAAGATCATCAATCTCTTTTCCTGACATTTCGTCTCCAAAATGTGCAACAACTTCTGAAGGTGTCATTCTATATTCACAAGTAGCCCATTCTCCATTCTGAGTAAAAGGGGTATCTGCTGACTTATCACATCTAAATCTTAGAGAGTTTACATTCCAAGCTTGGGGCTCACCATTCATCACTCCTACATACATAACTCCTTTTGCAGATAATAAACCATGCTTAAACGCTTCATTGAACTTTCTTTTCAATTCACATTTTTGAATAAGGTATTCAAGTAATTGATGAGACATGACTTCAGCAGGGTCTTGATGTTCCCTTTCCATGTATTTATGAACTTCAGCAGGAGTTTGAGATTTAGTTTGTTCAGCAATTTGTGCTTGTATTTGCTTCTTCTGCTCTTCTGTAAGTTCTTCCCCACCAGCCATCTCTTGTTGGCTTTCCATTTCAATTTGTTGACGAATAGGTTCCATGATAGAGTTTATCACCCATTCTCTTACTCTTCCAAACTCTTCTTGTTCTCTTCTAGTTGTGGCTTCAGGATTAGTAGCTATAGCTCTCCAGGAAAATGATCTCTTCATTTCCATGCCAAGAATAGCTTTAATCTTTCCTGATGATATATCTCTATTCACCATCGAAGCAGGAAGTTCTCCTACTTCTGCTCCATAAGGTTGAAAAACATATTCAAAGTCTGTTAAGTTTAATATGTTATTAAAAAGATCATAATTGACTTTCATTCTTTTGTAGTCCAGGATTCCACCATATCCAACTGATCCTGTTCCTTGAGCATCTAGTCTATCTGCTTCTTCTTTATACCAACGTTTATCATGTGCATTCTTTTGAGCTAAAGATAATCGTTGATTTCGGGTTACTTTTTCCATAAGGTAAATTTTTACAAAGTTAGTTCTTTCTGTGCATTTTATCCATTAATGCAAGTAATTTCTTAGCATTTTTATTTCCCTTGTCTTCTCCGTACTCTTTATCAAGGGTTTCTTCTTGTACTTGGAACATACACATAAACAACGCAGATACTAAATCAAAGTTTCCTTTTCTATTATAAGCTATTAATTCTTCTAATAACCTAACAGAATAAATCCTATCAATAACTGTTACAGGATTACCATTTTCATCATAATCCAATATAGTTAACAGCCAATCTTTGACATACCTTTCTCCTGCATCTTTAAGTTGCTCATTCATATGACACCCAAAAACTCTAGCTACTTTTGATTTTTTGATGTTTTTACTAATAACTGCATCAGGCTGAGCTGCCAGTAAATGTAATTTCTTCGCTCTTCTGAAATAGTTTTTAACTCCTGTTACTTCATTCTCATACATTACCTTAGTATTATATAAGACTGCAAACATCTCAGCTATTCTATCCATATCTTCAGGAGACTCCTTTCTTCCTACATATTCAGCTACAATAATATTATGATACATACTCCCTACATGAAAACTTTTATAAACAATAATAGCTGCCAAAGATGTACCTATATCTTGCCTAACAGGGTCATATCCAATTTTATATAGGCCTTTTTGTGGTAATTCTACAGGGTATTCATATATAGTAGGAACACCTCTTTTGTTTGTTGGTACATTATAATATGACCAAATAGGTTCTGCTGAACCATCTATGATTGGTTTAGCAATTACTTCACCCTCTTTACCATAACTAAGTTCTACAGGAGTACCTTTATACCTTTGTAAATCACGACCTTTTACTAATCTTAATTGTCTCTTTAACTCAACAACAGGAAAATTATTAACTGATACAGCAGAGAAAGCTTCACTTGGGCCCAGAGGTTTCTCTTGCATCCTTTGTTGAATCTCTGTTGAAGTTGCACCATGTTTAATAAGTTCTTTTCTTGTTAAAAGCTCAGCAGCAGTTGCAGCAGCAACATCAGAGTTACCTTGTTCATCATAAAATCCCCCCTCCATATTCCAAGTGATAGGATGAAAAAATCCTGATGTAGTTTCTTCCATTCCTGCATCCCAAACATTCTTAAAAGGTAAAAGACCAAAGGCTTTAGGTCTTGAGTGCATATCAGCATAATCCGCAGTACCACCTTCCATATCTCCAGATGTACCAAAGATAGTTATCATACCTGTTTTAATTGCTCCAGCCATTACACAATCTTCAGTTGCTTTATATGATTTCTTCAATAATCCAGGTGTACCAAATGCACCTGACTCTTCAAAGTAAACTTCTTCAGCATCTTTTCCCCTTGCTGCATCTGCATTATCTTTAAAAGTAAGACCTTGAAGTTGAGACATAAATCCATCTTCAATTTTAATACCTTTCCTATACTGAATATAAGATGCTCTAATGTGATCTTGTTTTTGTATAACATCAGAAGGCATTGCCCATCCTGTATTCTTATTGATGAAGTTGATATAGTTTGTAGCCATAGTCATAAGTCCCCCTGGATAAAGGTACTTCTTTTCATAGGCTGCAAAAATAGTTAATGATTTAGGTTTTGTGTAGTAATTTCTTACCGCAGCAGCAGCAGACTTATAAGAGTAGCCCCTTCTTCTTGCCTTACCTACTATAAGATTCCAACCACCAGTTAAGCAGTCAGCCTCTAATTTAACTTCCAAGTGCAATGACTCAAATAGCTCCTTTAGTTTAATTGCTTGCTCAATACTGTCTAACTCTAGTATTGCATGTTTAGTGTCATCATCAGCTAAAGTATCAAGTACACCATACCTAGCAATTTCTCTAATCCAAAAATAATTAAAATCACCATCCCAAAAATCAGGAAAGCCTTCAATCTTAATTGTTCTTGATAAAGCTTGAGCATCTTGAGCCTTTTGAATAGGACAAAAGTTTAGGTAAAAATAATGATCACCTGTTATCTTAGTTCCTCCAACAGAATATCCTTCTATACATCTTCTTCTCTGTTCAAACCAATAATCAAACCATGCAGGGGATTCCCAAGGGTCAGGACAATAATATCCATGTTTCATAAAATGAGTACCCTCTTCCCTAAACACTTGACTATTAATCCAAATACCTTGAGGATTCCTAACCGAAGCAGCTTTCCCTTCTTCGTATATATCAGTAGTTATAGTCATTCTTAAATAGTCTAAACATTATTTTAATATTTTGTAGAACACTGTAAGTCTATTAACAACACCGTTGTTATAAAATAAAGTACTTATTTTAACTCTAACTTTTTCTTTTCCAAATCTAAACTCAAACCCAAAAGGTGTATTATATCCTATTGGTCTCCAACCATCAAAAGGCATAGACATCCTTGGTAATAAAAAGTGTACAGCCATTTTATCTTCAAAAAAAGATTTTCTAATAGCAATACCAAGATAAAAAGTAGGCAACTCTTCATCAGTATTATATAATATACCAAAGTCAGTCCCAATCCAATTTATCCCCCTTACAGAGTGTTTAAAATTTAATTCTAATCCTGGATATAAATTACTACCATAAGCGAGTTCAGGATTAAAGAATTGTATATGCTCCAGGTAAAGACCAATGCTAGGTTTCACAATATGATCAGATTTCTGACTGAAACCTAACATGGTAATAAAACAAAAAACTACTACTGATATATATTTCATACAAACATTTCTTTTTCTACGATTTGATAATTTTCTTCCTCACCATATAAAATAGGTGTGTACATTATTACAATTTGCATTTCTGCTATAAGACATTCAAAAAATAAGTGACCTTCTTTATTTTTATACAATTTTTGCATTTTACTTTGGTTTATAGAATTTTCCTAAGATGTTATTATTGTAATACTCATTAGACAAAAGACAATCCTTTTCAAAAAGATGCTTAGTTTCATAGTAAGACATTTCCCACTTACTTAAACATTCTCTAAGGATAGTTCTTTTAACTACAGTTAGATGTCCACTTTTCATTTGCTCTTTTAGTTCTTCGTCTTTAAAAGAACCAATATATTTTAGCCAATCTGATTCTACTACTTTAATTCTCTTTTTCTTTTTACCTTTTAAAGGTTTAAGAGTACGTGTATGATAAAGGGCTTTCCTTCCTAAATATTTCTTTCCGTTGTTAAACTCAACTTCATAAATAAATCCTAAAGCCTCTTTATTAAAAGCTTGAATAAAGTTCGCCTCTTTGCCAGAAGCGAACTTCCATTGTGGTAAACTACCTTCCATACCTTTTCTTATCATCGTGGTGCAGGCTTCCTGCTCTTCTCAATTCTCTCTTCTCTTGTTCAAGAAGTGTGAATTCATGTAGAGACAATGTTCTCCCTGTGTACAATTTCCAAATAGCATGTTTAATTCGGTTAATCATAACTAACGTTTTTTAGTAAGACTTCTAGGGTTAGCAAAAGGTGAAATCTCTTTATCTGCTCTATTTTTAGTAGTTTCATAAAGTTCCTCTTCTACTTTTTTCTCAAGAGCTTTGAGATTAGTAAGGACTTTCTCTGTATCATTTAAAGCTGCTGTAATTTCTCTTGGCTTATATACAGGAACACCCTTTTCATTTCTTTCGTTAACATCTACATTTAGGAAAAACTCTTTCAAATTCTCAGCAGCAGTTTTTGTTGCCAAGTAATATGAATATGTACTAGAACCATTTGTCTGAAACTCTTCCATCTGAATAAGAGCTTCTCTAACTAATTGATCTGGTTTCCAGTTCTCTTGTGTAATGACTGCTTCCTTTACCACTTGCTCTTTTCTTGAGTCATCATATTGACGATAAGGATTTGACTTCTTCATTGAAGTCATAAACTCTATATAAGCAAACTCTTCAAGAGCATTTGATTTATTCTTACTTGTATCTCTTTCCCATATATCTTTGAAAGGAGAGATCAATAAAGTTTCCGTATTAGGAAACACTAGTTTTTCTTCTACTTTAAATAGAAATGCCATTATCTATTACTTTTAATGTAAAAGTTAATCTATCAGGATCACCATCTACATATTTAACTACTATAACTTTTGCTGCATAAAACCAACCTTGCCCTTTCAAATGCTTAGGGATTGTCTCAGCTTTATAATCTACTGTAAGCTGCATAGTATTTTCATCGTACTTTACTGTAGTACAACCACATCCAGGTTTAATCTCTTCAATTCGTAAAGGTTCTAACGCTTGATAAGTCAATGTGACTACTGTACCAGTCTCAACCCCTGTAAGCTTTTTAATACTTGTCGCTGCCCATTTATCCATTATTCAATTGTTTTTTAAAATCTTTCTCATTCACAATTGTACCATAATGATAAAGGTAATGAGATTCCTTCATCATATAATTCTCTCTATCCTCATAGATACTGTAAGTATAAACTTTTTGTCTATCTATTAATAGTAACCAGCCATTTATTTCTTCTCCTTCAAGAAATCTTTTTAGCTTCCTTCTTGACATCATTGGAGGATAACATTTACCATCACAAGCTTTATTAGCCATCTGCAATGCTGTCGTTTTACAACCACACTCTACACAACTTCCTGTATTAAAACATGTAGGATTCATCATTTCTATCCTCCAAACTATTTGTTGCATGATATGCTTTCTAATCAACCAATTAAACCTAGGAGAATAAAAAAGCTGGTAGCGTAAATTTCCAAGTAGCCAGTGGTAAGGATCAAATAATTTCATTTGGTACTTTGGTTTTTTCTCTTGCTTGAGTTGTTTCGTAGTACCATATATGTACTAGAGGAAAATTTCTTACACTTCCATCTTCAAAGAGCAAAGCCAAAGTCGGCCCTTCTAAGAAGTGAGACAATACCTTGTCATAAAATACAGGTGTTGTAGTATCTTTTAATTTAATCTTTACTTTCATTGTCTTGTAGATAAGTTTCTATCATTGCTTTGATTCTAAAATACTCAGAGGGCTCGACTAGCTTTGCCTCAAATTTATCTTTTAGTCTAACTAATAACCCTTTCGCTCTTCCTGGATATACTCTAAACGTACCGAAGTATTTTAATCTAACTGTCTTACATTCGCCACTTTCCATTTGTTTCCTAGTAAAAGTAAAAGGTGCATAACAAATATCTCTTACTTCTTCATAAGTTATATCAGGGTATTTCTCTAATAACTCCTGATGAAACTCTGTAATCAACTCCCTACTATCTTGACTCTTTTGTTTTATTCGCATCTACCCTTTATTTACAATCTTAAACATATAACCCTGAGCTTCTGTCTCTGGTATTAAAAATTCCTTAATAGTAATTCTTCCTGAAATCTCTGACTTATCTAAAAAGCCTTTAGTAATCATAGACCTTAAATAGTTACTCAGATTCCCTGCTGTCAAGTTAAGAGTCTCTCTCACTTTCTTTCTTGCTACTGTATTAAAATAATCGTCTTCCACCAAAGCTTCGTCAAGAGCTAAGAAAGCAGCGAGGACTTCTATCTCTTTCTTCACTAGCTGTACAGGAAACATAGGATTAATAATACTAAGATGCTTCTTATAGTATTCATCCTTATCTAGCATAAGTCCTTTTTGAATTTTGTTTATCATTATAGATACATTTTAATCTGAAACAAAGTTAAGAATATATTTAACAATAACAAACCTTTCTTTTAATTTTTTTCTTAACAAAATATAAAATACCTAGAGCCAAAATAATCTGCTGCTACAAGGCTCTGAAAAATAATTTAAAAATAATTTATGAAAATGCACCAATTGTCAAAAAAAAAGTGTAACTTGTCACCGAAGGTTGACTCTTCAAAGAAGAGATAATCCTGCGAGAACGAAGTCACAACGAGTTGATAAAGAGAATAAGTATAAGGTTTTCTTTTTGGTTCTTTTTCTTTTGTCATTCATAATCCCCTTAACACCTTGAAAATCAATAGATTATGATTCTTAAAACTTTAATTTTTATCTTCATCTGCCTTCTCCTAAGAGATAGGCTACAACAACAATCAGAATTATGAGTGAATTATCTAATTACCACAAGATGTGCTATCCTTCTATTCCTTGGGATGTTAAGAGATGTGCAAAAATAAAGGAGAACAAAGAAGCTGAAGAAGCATTCATCAAGTCTCGCTTAGAGATGGAAAGAAAGATGTGGTATGGTAAACCTGAAGATTGGAAAACAGATGAGGAAACTTAAATGTGAAAACAACCATGCCTTTACTCCTAGAGTATTAAGGCAGAAGATTGGAGATATAAACTTCTATGATCAGAATTGGAAACTAGTACAATGTCCTGAATGTCAAAGTGAAGCCTTAACATCAAACATAACTGAAGGAGTACCTAACATAGGAAGTTGGTCTACAATGAATGTAACTAATCAAAAAGGTAAAACATAATGGCTTGTTCAAGATGTTCAAAAAGAAATTCATTACTAAAAGGGCTAAACCTGGCTCAAACTCTATCTCCAGGAAACAGTGTAAAAATTAATGGAGTATTAACTCTTATAACTACAATATCTCTTAATGGGTATGAAGTTACCATCAATGGTACACCTTATTCTGCAATAACCCTATCCTAAATAAAAAAGCCCTTTGAAACTAATTCAAAGGGCTTTGTAATAAATCTTATCTTCTAAGATACAGTTTCTATAATTACTATACCATCTACATCCATTGTAACTACAACATCAGCAGGGCTAGGCTTTGTAACAATAACTACTAGGTTTCCATCAATGATGTCTTCAACTACAATTGATCCACCAGCTATAGCAGTAACTTCTCCTTCAGAGATAGCACCATCAATGATGTCATCAACTACAATAGTATAAGTACCATTGAAGTTTGCAGTAGTAACTACAGAATACCTAGAAGTAACTTCAGAAGTAGATTCTAAAGAAGTAGAAGGCATAAAATTCATAGTGATAGCTCCAAGGCCAATAACTACTAAAAACGCTAAAATAACTTGTTTTAACATAATATAAAGATTTAAAAGGTTAGCTACAAAGATACAAAAGTTTAAGACTAATAACAAACACCCTATTATGTTTCCAATTTTTTTGGTAAAATTTTTTTTGGGAAAAATTTGAAAGAAATAGTGAGGGTGAGAAATAGTGAGAGTGTGAGCCACCCTATAAAATAGGCCCTCGAAACTTCCCACTTTAAATACCCCCACCAATTTTCAGCAGTAAAGGAAATCTCTGGCGTGAATAATATCATGTACAAAGATGCTGCTCAGTGGTGGTGATCCTGTTGAAAACCCCCTCTGATTCCTAGTACAATATTGTACATCATTTCTAAATCTTCTATCATGTTAAACACATCAAGATTCCTTTCTGTCTCTGAATTCAAATCTGCTACTAACAACGTTGATAGTACCATTACGGTGCTACGCAACAAGGCTACTGACAAACTCTTCATGTCATTAGGCGATGATAACTACAGAGTTCAGGCCTCTATTACTAACGCATTACCAATCAAGGTATTGGTTCCTGTAGTAGATGGTGTATCAGACTACGCCAATGCTTGCTTGATAAACGTAGACCCAAGCAAGGGTGCAGAGAGTGTATTCTCCCTGTAGCCTATCTAATGAGTACACCAGATGTAATGTCTGGTGTACTCACTTTTTTCTTTTACCTAATGTCAAAACCCCCACTAGGTCTTAGTACTAACTCTATAACCAATAAATTCCTAGTTATGACATATGAATCAATGCTTGAAGCTATCTCAATAGAGATATCAGCCAATCTTCCTAATCACAATACTGATTATTGGGGAATAGTTCCCAAGAAGATCAGATATTGCCAAGAGCTACTCAAAGCTAAGAGAGCCTTGGCAAATGCTAAGAGTATAAGAGATGAAGTTTAGGCTTCATCATTTCTTCATCATTAAAACCAAGTAACATGAAATCATATTCCTTCACTAAAGCTAAACAGGCTTTAGACAATAAGAAACTTAGTGATTCATTAGCTCACTTCAAAGATTTGGAGAAAGATTCTGAAAAAGCCTTGTTCCTAAAAGAAGTATTCAAGAAGTTAAAGAAAGCTGAAGCCAAAGTAAAAGTCATGGAAGACTTGCTACGTTGGTAATAAGAAGAGAGATGCCATATTAGGTGTCTCTCTTCTTTTTTCTTTAACCTAATTCCTTAGAGGGCAAGACTTGACTTAGCCCTTATTAATTAGTCTCTAGGTATTAGGGAAACAGTGTAAGTATTATGTTATCAAACCTCTTAATTGGGGGAGAGAGGGTGAAATTTTAGGGACAATCTCTCACAAATTATCCCTTTTGGGAAGCATAACTCCTTGATACTCAGTCAAGTAAGTGAGGCCTTATACCCATTCCCCCAAATACAAACCTCAAATATTTTCTCTTTTTTCAGGATCATCATTATTATAGCCTTTTTATTACGCCTTACACCTGACTGCAAAACCCCCACTAATTTTGAGTATTAATTTTTCACATTTAAAATCTTTATTATGCAAACGAGTCAATTTATGAGTATTAGCGAATTTAAGTCTGCTATTGGTTATCCAAGTGCTTCAATTGAAGTACTTAGAAATAAAGCCACAGACAAATTGTTCATGAACATTGGAGACCAAAATTTCCGAGTTCAAGGCAACATTGACGAGTCTTTACCCATAAGGGTATTAGTTCCTGTTGTGGATGGTGTTACAGATTTGGCAAATTCTTGCTTAATCAACATTGATCCAAGTAAAGGCGCAGAGAATATCTTTAGCCTTTAAGACCTTGATACTAAGCCAAGTGTGTAATGCACTTGGCTTAGTTCTTTTTTATTTATTTACCTTTAAACTATCATATCTTATGAAATATTCCTACCAAAATGGCATGGAGACCTGTGATCCAGATAAAAATGATGGGTGTTTAAACCTAATCATTGCCATATTAATCCTATCAATAATATTGATGGGGACTATTGTTGCAGTTAAACATGCCTTCTTTGAACCCATATATAAAGTTGTAGTTACAGGTACACAAAATGGATGTGCCTGTAAATACGAGGTGTGGAGGTATGACACTATTGTTCACAAAGTAAATAATTGCAAATGACAGTCTTCTTCACAATGATAATGATTGGTTGCCTAATATACTCATTAGGCAATCCTCATAAGGATGAATTCAACTAATATTGTTAATAGCTAAAACATAAATCATGGTAATATCCTATATGCAGAGACACAAGCTGTCTACGTTTTTAAGTAATCACTTTATAGACAACAATGACCAGCATACTTTAGATTGCATCTTAGCCATTAAATGTGTGCTAGAAGGCAGACTAGAAGATGCCATAACATATTGTCCTGATAACCCATTAAAACCTAATGAAAATGAAAAGATCAAATCTTAATGTTACTATATTTGCCTTAATTATTGTCTTTGGATGCTTTGCACTCCAATCATTTATGATTTATAGGCATGATATTAAACCTTTCTTGTTTTTCCTATTAATGGGAATACAAGTTAGTGCATATTTTATCTTTAAACCTAATATCCAATGAAACTAAAAGAGAAACAAATAGACAAGATAATACTACTATTATCTTGTCTAAAAAGAGATTTACTTGCTAAACCAACAGCAAACTACTATCTGTGCATTCATTTAAGGAGGTACATGGATAGTATGAAGGGGTATAAAGAATACAAGGATTTTACAGCAGACGATATCCTTGTCAAACCCTCTTCTACATTATTTCATAAAAGATACAATCATCTTATGTATCAGGGTGATGAGAGAACAATGAAATACTTATATTGGGGATGGTGGGACTACCACTACAATCTGGATAATTCTACTTTTTTGCCTGATGAAGACATGATAAATAGGAATAGAAAAATCATCCATAAGCAAAAAATAAAATACCTTAATGCCTTAATAAGGTATTATAGGGATATGAAATAGTGATGTGATAGTTGAGAGTAGTTTAATCTTAGGATTAGGCTACTCTTTTTTATTTATCTGACCTACCTTCAAAACCCCCACTAATTTTGAGTACTCTTGTACTAGGGCAGCCTTCATGTCCTTAACCATAAACCTAGTGATAGGTATAAGATGAATCACATAAAGATAAGTGATTTGTGCAATTAGTCTTTAGACTAGTTGTGGATGGAAAGGTATTTAATCACACATTGTATGGTATGAGCAAGGCCAACTGGTTAGCTCTAAGTATGATGTATTCTCCTTTGTCCAAGGGAGAGTTGACCTCGAAAGAGGAACAGGGAAGATTAAATAGTACTATGTAGTAGTTGGTTGTCGCCAATGAAGCTAAGTACAGTTATATTCCGTTAAGCTCTGATGAAAATCGTGCTTATTTGAATAGTTAACAGTTATAGACCAGCGATGGTCTTATTGTACCCTTTGACAGGGGGAACGCAGAAGGGTGTCATACTTAAACTATCTCAAACGGATAGCATGGTATAAAGTTGACACTACACTCTTCACAATGGACATTCTTTATTCACCTTGCACCAATTTTTTGTTAATTGTCATGCAAGACAACTAAAAGAAACTGAAAAAACGTGTCAACACATTAGCCTGAAAATGGTCTTATTCATCTGCAATATGATGACCTCAAGTAGCCTCAAGCTATGAGAGAGAAGAGAACGGGATTACTACTGGTTTACTAGCATGGGAATGTTGGTTTATCCCTGTCCAGGGGAGACTGTAGGAAAGCAAGTATCTTATAAAAGCTAATGTAGTAAGGTGGGAACCTTTATATCTGACTATGTAAGCTACTTCCAGTAATGGGAGTGTGTGTATGAAGCGAAAGCTGATATTAACGCTTACAAAATGGACAAAGCACTCAGTCCATTTTATTTATTAAACCCAACAAACTCCCTAAAGGCAGTGAGAGAACACAAGGTTTAATAAAAATAACTAGATAGCAATATCTTGGGTCGTATTAGCCCCTTAGTCTGAGAGCTATAAAACTATCATTATTTTTAACCCAGTGGCTCATACCATATTAACAAGCTCTTTGTGATTAATTACCACATAACTTGAGTGTGACACAACAATTTGTATTATGATAATCCAGTAAACACCCTTGCCAGGGGAGTAACTGAGGGTTAACGACCTCAGACTAGCACAGGATAAATGTGTAGTTCAATGGCACATTAAGATATTTAACAGCCATTAATTTGGAAGTGGTCTAAGGCCCAAAGAGATAGATACAGCTTGAGGTTAGGCGTAAGATGCTTAACTGATGATGGCTTGTGTCTTTCTTTTTATCTTACCATATTATTTAATAACCTTTTAGTAAAACTTAATAACCATGAAAAAATTAATCCCTATTCTATCTTTATTCATATGTATTTCTTCTTCATTGCATAGTCAGAACGTACAGTTTGAAGCTTCTACCTCTTCAGGTGGTGGGTTTGATGTATCAACTGGTATTGATCAAAGTGAAACCATTATGATTGATGGCACATCTTATGATGTATTTGCCACAAATGGTGGTTCTTTGTACATAATATGCAACAGTCCAAAAACAGGTAATGATTACCCTGTATGGATTGGTAGCCCTACTTCAGAGACATATGACAGCAAGCCTGTGAGAGTATCGAAGAAAGGCACATACTTTGTACTAATCAAGTCGAAAAATACCAATAATCCTTATTGTAAGTACTTAAAAATTTCTCATTAATGGATGCTTTTATATTAGTGGGCCTTATACTTATTTGTATAATGTTTACTTTAGGCCCAGGTAGTCCTGGTAAACCTGATGGCGATCCAGATTATTTTAAGTAATACACAATAAGGACAATTGGTTATTAGATATGGGAAAGCATGGTAGGAGAGTCTCCTATTATGTTTCCCATTTTTTAGTGGATTGATAATAATAAATTTAATATCTTTATAGTTCACCTTTTAAAAACACCACACATGGCAAAGAATGCAAAACCTATTGTAACTATTAAAAAGACAGCATCAAATAAAATTGTTGTCCCAAAGATTAATTACAATACTACTGGTATTAGAAATTCACAAGATATGAATGACAATTTCGGTGGTAACTTTTAATTGAATAAATAGCAAACTGGTATTATTATTAGTTTGCTATTCTTTTTAACGCTTTAAATTTAAACTTTATGAAAGGATTCATATTAAAATCTTACGGTGAAACTATTGCGGTTATCTATGATGCACCTATTTCTGAGTTTTATTTTCTATTGTTTACAGCAATTAGAGAACATTATTATCTTCCTCTTTTGTCTCCTATAAAACTCCTTGGTACAAATGTTGACCAAATGGGAATGGAAATAGAAATAGAGGCACAAGACACTAATGGAGAGGCATGGACTAGACTCTTTGAACTAGAAAAAGTAGTAATTTATCAACCTCAAAATAACCAATTATGATTTATATTCAAACTATTCTTTTCTTTCTTGCTATTTATGTTACTCTTGGAGACATTATCATTGCTGTTGACACTCTTAAACATAATAAGTATAAAACTAAAGTTTCTTGGACTTTCCTTCTAGGCATTTCTTTTATTTGGACACTATTCTTCATCAGTATGAACTATACATCTGAACCCTCAGTAATTTATCAGGAAGCGGATTACATTATCAATATTGATAATGATAGCCTGTATATTACTTCTCCAGGTATTGAGGAAGGACAGACAAAACATTATCAGATACCTTGGGGTGATAGTATCTCAGTTCAAGACATAATATTATTAGACAATTTATAACATTTAAAATCAATCATGATGAGCAATTTAAGTAATTTAAAAAAGGGTGTAAACCCAAAAACAGGTAAAGAGTTTCTTATCTTCCAATTAGTTGGGAATAAATATAATAAATACCCTGAAAGTTTTCAGACTCGTATAGGAGCTGAAACCTTTAAAAAAGAGCAAAACTTATTCAAATCTGTAATACTGGAGAAATCTTCAGTGGCTAAATACTACAGCACAAGGAAATATTATGCTTCTAAACAAGCAAACTATCAAAAAAGCTTAGAAACTAAAAGAAATGAACTAAGAGTAGCAATTCCTGAAGCAAACGGAGGTGATCTTAAATTTCTGCAAGATTCATTAAAAATTGTAGAAATAAAGCTACAAAGTTTACCTTCAGCATCAGTTGATATTTCTTCATTTCTTTTAAACTAAAATAATGAAAATTATAAAAGGTAAGAAAGAGAAAGGTGATGACAAATCTCTCATACTAGCACAAAAAGAAAATCAAGTTTATCTAGGTATTCCTATTGAAGATATTGTAAAAATAAATGGGAAAAAACCTTATATAAAGTTGAAGAAATAGTGTGAAAGATAGGTTTAGGAATGGCTGGAGAGTTTAAAGACTCTCTGGCCTTTGTTTTATTCAAAGATTATTATATCTTTGTTGTGTTTTAACTTAAAAATATACTTATGAGAAATTTATTATTTGGCTTTATTTTATTGTTTTTAGTCTTTACATCATGTAGCCCAGACTCTTCAGTGACTTTAGAAACTGTTGATATGCCTACAATTGAAGACCCAACAAATCTTAATGTGAGTTCTATTGAATTCAAATTAAGACTTGTCTCATCAGGGAGTAAAGAAGTTAGTTGCTATTTTCAGGACAATCTACTCTATTCCTATATTGAGGATAAAGATATATATGAATTAAATATTACAGGGGGAAATAACCTTCGTTTTAATTTAGACCCTTTTGAGGGTATTCATTATACTATTTACCAGAAAGATGACACTAGCCAAGGTTGGTGGGAATTGTCTGGTGATTATATATTAAATAACTCAAACAACAGCACTCAAGTTGTGCTAGACTATGAATAAACAATTAGGGTATGGCTTATGGCTGTGCCCTTTTTGATCTATTACCCAACTTCAAAACCCCCACTAATTATTAGTGTCTCTCTTTTAGATTTGGGGCCCTATTATTATTATTTAACAACCTTTAAAATACACAAAAATGAGGAGTATTTCTAATTTAAATTTAGTCAAAACTCAGAGAAAACTAGATTCTCTTGAGAGAAGACATTACAGAAAGGAAAGAGATGGATTCCATCCTATCTACCTGGAGAAGATAATAATGGAGATAAAAAGGACTAAAAAATTACTTGGTAAGCTATCTTACATAAGTAAGATGATATTATCAAATGCTAATGAATTTGGTACGAAAACAGCAGTTGGTGCTGTATCTTATGGGCCAGCATTGAAAGGAATAAATAAAAAGGGTGATGTAGTTTATAAAGCTACTTTTGACCCTGCAAGAAACATACGCTTTATTTAAAAAAATAAAAATAAAAATGAAAAATTTATTGAACACGTTAATAATGATATTAACATTTACAGCCCAAGTATGGGCTTGTGAAATCTATGTTGAATTTTCTCCTACATGGTCATGTAGTGAGGATTTAACAATATGCTTTAATGATGGTGGTGAAACATGTATTATTGTAACTGAAGATACTTATATTGACTTGCCAGAAAATGTTATATTAACATTTGAGACAGGGAGTTGTACAGAAAATACATACTTCAATATATTTTCTGTCAATGATGAGTTACTTCAAACAGTTGACATAACAGGCCCAAATCTTAACTGGACTTGGAGTATTGATTGTGCTGCATTGCCAGTAGAATTAATCTCTTTTAGAGGTAAAGCAGATACAGATATTACACTAAGTTGGGTCTTAGCCAGCCAAGAAAACTTAGCAAAAATCATAGTAAGGAGAGGTGAAGAAGTTATTGGGTCTATTCAGAATACTGATAAGAATCAAATGTCTTGGTCTTTTACTGATACAACTCCTGAAAAAGGGGTAAACTATTACGACTTAGAGTTTGTAGACTACGATAACAGCAAAATGTACTCAAGTTTAATTGCTGTAGAATTTACAGCTTTTAATGAGGTAACACATGCTACTGCACAAGGTAATAGTACTCACACCTTTAAAGCCAAGGGTGGACAATTCAACTATATTGTCTATGTCTTTACCCTGGAGGGGAAACTAATATTTATTAGAAACTGGATAGGAGAGGGGCAGGATGAGCTAGATATATTGTTTAACACTTCTGGTCTCTATATTGTATCCTTATTAAATGAGGATGAAGTAAAGTCTTTTAAGGTGTTAGTTAATTAATAATAAGAAGAGGGGTGTAACCTATGATTTGGTAGACCAATAGGGTTCGATTCCTGTAAATAGTCCTGGTTATGGTTACACTTCTTTCTTCTTTTTTATGGCTTTGTAGCTCAACTGGATAGAGCAGCTCACTTCTGATGAGCAGGTTCCAGGTTCGAGTCCTGGCAGGGTCACTAACTAAATTCATAAACTTATGAAAAAGGATTTGTATAATAAAATAGCTAAGTTAGTCAAAGAAGGGCTAACAGTCAAAGAATGTAGAAAAGTCTTAAAAATAAGTGACAATACGTATAGAAGTTTGAGCCCTTTTCAAAGGACAGAACTTAAAGTGTACAGGCTTATGAATAGTTACTCCAGCAATAATTGTGGAGTACCATTTCATATCCAATTGTTAGACTACGATAAACACTTGAGAAAAGCATGAAGAAGAAAACTACGTTTTTAAAAATTGCCAGACAAGTAGCTAGACAATGCAAAAAGCATGTCTTTAGGTATTTGTTTGAAGATAAACAAAATAGATATTATGATAAAAAGAATCATAGGTAGTATATTTTTCCTATTATTCTCAGTAGTTTTATTCCCTTCAATTACTGCACTTGAGAAGACACAAAAAATTATTTACATTGCTGCACTACCAGAAGTGGTAGTTACAGCAAGACATCAACCTTTTATTAAATTAACTAAGAGTGTCTTAGAGAAGATTATGGATAAGGAGACTCCTAATCGTAATCCTTCTGCTAAAGGAGATACTCATCTAGTTGATTTTGCTCTAGGTATTATTCAGATAAGAATGTGTTGTGTTCGTGATGTTAATAAAACATACGGTACTAACTATACTTCTGAAGATAGATTAAATGTTCAAAAGAGTATTGAAATCTATCACCTATACCTGGAAAAAGGAATAATACTGTACTTAAAGAAGTACAATAGAATTCCCACAAAGATTGAAGTACAAGCCATGTGGAATGGTGGAATATACAATGGCTATCAAAATGCAAAGGCATTAAGATATGCTAGAAGATAAAAAATTAGGGTGCAATCCTGGCCCATGACTGAACACTAATTAAACATTAGGCAGTTCAGAAGACCAGGAGCTTTATGTGTTGTTGAAGTGGGAGGTACAACATGACCTTATTTTTAAAGCAAAAATAAGTTTAGCCTAGGCTCTGCAAATCAGTACTGATTACTAGGTTGCAAGGGGGTGAACTTGGCATCGACAGGGTAGAGTGTAACTTATAGACAAGCAGAAGGATGGTGTTATCCTAACTTATATAAAATACACTGAACCGTTAATTGGCAAATCAATTAATACCGCAGAGGTGAAGAATGCTTACGAGCATAATATGCTGACTGCAATCTATGTTTCTCCTAAAGTTAATTCTTTGGTAGCAGCGTAGTTTTTTAGAGAGGAGGATTAGGCTAAATCAACCTCATAAATGTGACTGTTTGGCGTGTCACACTCTCTTAATTTGTTTTGTTACTTTTTTCAAAAGTAAATGGTGGAGATTAACTTCGGTTAGTCCTATTCCTATCTTAGAGTTTATAAAGGAATCAAATAATGAAGAAACTCAGTAGTGCTAGTGACTATCTCTTTGAGATTGTAATTGCTACCAGTTAAATGTACATGAACAGCTACAAAAGCTTGTATAATCTGTATTTTGCAGCTATGTCTGGACAAGGGTTCAAATCCCTTCACCTCCACAATTAAGAAGTCTTGACCCACCTTTATGATCCAAATGAACTAGTGTTTGGGGAGAGGTGGTGATGGAAAAGAATTATTCCTATGCGTAAAAGGTTTCATTGACCCACTCTGAAGGACGTTATCCATGATTACATGGTGTGAGGAGGGTAGATAACCAGCGTCAGCTTCTAGGAATATTTTGACTCAGTGATATATAACTTCCCTATCGTGAAGACTATCATAAGAGGATAACAGGACAGATGTTAGGCGTAGGCTGTCCAACTTAGCAATCAAGGGCCAAGCACTTTAGGGTGTGCAGCGTTGGAGAATGTGCAAGCCACTTAGATGCTATTTTCTTTATTTCAGGTGAAGAATTTCTCTTCAAAACCCCCACTAATTTTTATATCTATTTTCTCACTTTATATAAATGCGTTTTCTATGTTACCAAAAGATTTCAAACTTTGGAATATATTTGAAAATACCAATGGTTATCTTAGCTTAGTTTATAGCGATGGAGGTACTCATTGGTACATAATCAACTACAATGGTACAATGTACAGACTTAGCAAGGAATCAACACAGGAATATAACTTTGTAAGAGATCATCCTACTGATGTTAATCGTTTTTTCTGTGAGTTTCCAATGAATAAGCTTAACGATTATCAAGGTAAAATTGTATTTTGGCAGATTCATGATCGACATAAACATTATATGCTGAATCAAAATTCTCCCAAGAATTATCGCTGTTCTTTATTATTATTAATTTCTTAACTATTAAATCTTAAAATTATGAAAATTTTAGCAATCTTAACACAGTCAAAAAAGAGTGTAGAAAAAAACAAAGCATTACGTAAAGCAAAAGCATTATATCGTAAGCAAGGAACTCTAATGGACAAATTAGAGGAAAAAAGAGATGAACAAATCTCAAAAAAAGAACAACTACTTTCAATAACATTAGAAAATGTTAATGAAGACACTTGGAATGAAGAATACCAAGCTTGTCAAGTGGAAATGAAAATGCTGGATGCACAAATCCAAATAGCTAAAGAAACTTATGATGAGCTGTTCTCAGAAGAAGAGGCGTAGGGTAAAAATCTATATCAGTAAACCTCTGGATTACCCAGAGGTGTTATATCAAGAGATTAAGAACTATATAGAATATAAAAACTATATAGTTGATACTTGGGATAAAACAACACCATATACTGTGAATGACTTATTAAAAGCAGATGTGGTACTATTTCTATCCAATGATATGACTCCTATTCTTGAAGAGGACAACTCTTTTGGATTTAAAAGGGTTATTGAAGAAATAGGTAGAGGCCAGCATACAGAGTTTGGAGTTGCTAGTAAAGCTAATAAACTTTGCATTACTTTTGGTTGTTTTAAAGATGAAGTATTATACATCTATGAAACTAAAAATTCAAAAGTAAGTAATAAAGGCGAAGCTTATTGGGGGCAAGGGTATGCTTATCTAACTTCTAAATACTATGGAAGTTGGGGAGCAGAGTTTTCGGATTTTGTGAGTGGTAATATGAGTACGGAGAGAAAAATTTTACATGATTTTTGTGTAAAAAATTCATCTTTAAAACTTTTATTACTAGTAAATAATTCATAAATTTAAATTATGAATAAAAAATTGAAAGTGGTTAAATATTTCATAGATGTGTATCAACCTGAAAACACTATTTCAGTTGAAGTATCTAATGAAAAAAGAAAAGCCACTATGGTTCTACAGGAGCCTTTTCCAGATATGCAGGAATTTGAAGATGAATTAAACAGTCTTGATTCAGAGATTTCTATGACAATTGATAATCAGCCATTATTAAATGTAACTGATGTCAAAGCAATAGAAAACCCAGATTGCCCTGTAACTCTTGACTTCATAGCTAATAATCAAGCTATACGCTTTCCTAAAGATCATCCCTTACATGGACAATTAGTCCTAGATATAAATGGCAAAGTCCAATACTATCGAAACTCTGTCCATTATGGAGAAAGTCAAGATGAGGATTTAAGACAGGCAAGTAAGGAGCATACTTATATGTCTCCTGAAATAGAAGCAGAAGTCAATGGAAAAGTGTTAGTCATAATTGATCAAGCACTTAAAACTCTTTAACAAAAAGAAAGTTAGCCTATAATAGGTTGACTTTCTTTTCTTTTTTTATTATCTAAATTATAACAAAATGTTAACATTGCATCAAAGGGAAGTCCTTACTGATGGTCTGAATTTATTGCTTCGTTTTAATAAACTAGTACTAAAAGGTAGTGCTGGTGTGGGTAAAACTTTTGGTGCAGACTATTTAGAAATGATGTTGACTGAAAGATTTGGGCCACAACCTACTTATATTTCAGCTCCAACACATAAGGCTTTGTCTATCCTTAGAAGGAAAATAGACATAGAAGGAAGAAAACACATTACTTTTATTACTGCACATTCAGCTTTAAAGCTGAAAAGAAGTATTCATAGAAGGACAGGAAAGATTAGTTTTAAGCCTAATTTCAGTCCTAATTACCCACCTTTAAAAGGTGTGAAAAGATTTTTTATTGATGAAAGTTCTATGCTTAATACTGAACTCATCAACTACATTGAAAGATATGCTGAAAAGGATTGTCTCATTGTTTTCTTAGGGGATGATAAACAAATCAATCCTGTAGGAGAACTAGATTCACCAGTATTTAAACGAAACTATCCTGAAGTAGAATTGACTGAAATTATTCGTCAAGGTCTTGGAAACCCAATAATTGATCTTAGTAGAAACCTTAATTGGATTTCCAGAAAGTCTAGTAATTTAGTAGAGGGGGAAGATGATAAATATATAGGGTATTCTCATACACAAGATAGAGAAAGAATCATTAAAGCTTTAGCTGAAGCTAATGGCACAGATGCTTTAAAGTATTTAGCTTGGACTAATAAGGAAGTTGATAATATTAATTTCTTTGTCAGAAAAGAAATCTACAAGAATCCTAAAAAAGTGGAACTTGGAGAATCATTAATATTCAATACTCCTTATGCTTCTCAGTTTTTTACTAATGAAGAAATTATAGTAAAAGAACTGGAAATTTTAACTCATAAATTTAGAGTTTTTACAGGCTACAAAGGGTATGAAGACTTTGACATAAAGTTGTATTGTATAAATGTGTCTGAAAAGACTAAAGTTAACGAGAAAGCTCCTTTTGGAATTCTTGTTGTACATGAAGATTCAGAAACCACAATTAAAGCTCTTGAATACAGACTGAAAAAACTTTGTAAAGATAGAATAATTGAATGGGTTGAATACTATACTTTTATTGAACAATTTGCGGATTTGAAATATAATCATGCTTTAACTGTTCATAAAAGCCAAGGCAGTACCTTTACTAAAACCATTGTCAATGTAGGAGATATTCGTAGAAATAGAACAAAAGAAGAAAAACAAAGACTTCTTTATACAGCAGTAACTAGAGCAGCAGAAGTATTAGTACTTTATAACACTTAAAATGAATTTTATGAAAAAGCAATATTTTACTATTAGTGGAACACTAGAACATATAGGAGACTTAGTTCAATTACCCAGAAGAAATAAAGATTTGTACAAAAGAGTCCTAACTATTGTTTCACCAGACAATCAGAAATTATTTCCTGAACTTAGGAATCACAACTTAGCAGCATTAGAGCATATTGCTATTGGTGATTTTATCACTATTGAATTTTCTTTTGAAGGGAGTGAAAAGAATGGTAAGAGGTATAACAATATCTTTATTTATTCTATAAATTCAATCTAAAATACCATGAAATATAGCATATTTGATATTGAGGCTGATGGACTTCTTGATACGATAACTAAGATACATTGTTTAAGTTATGAAACTTATATTGATGGAGAATTTTCTGAAAAGAGAACTTTAACAAAATATGAAGACATAGTAGACTATTTTAAACAAAATTTATTTTTCATAGGTCACAATATCATAAGGTATGATATTCCTGCTATTGAAACTATACTAGGTATAACTATTAAGAATCAATACATTGATACTCTTGGATTATCCTGGTATTTATATCCTTATAGAAAAAAGCATGGACTAGAATGGTGGGGAGAAGATTTTGGAATATCTAAGCCTGAAATTGAAGATTGGAATAATCTATCAATTGAAGAGTATATACATAGGTGTGAAGAAGATGTCAAGATTAACTCTACACTTTTTCATAAGCAGTATAGCTACTTATCAGCTATTTATTCAGGGAATGATTATAGAATACAAAGACTAATAGGTTATCTAAACTTTAAACTTGAATGTTTACGTGATCAGGAAGAAGTAAAGATTAAACTTGATACACAACTTGCAGAAGAGACTAAGTTACACCTGGAGTGGGTATTAGAGGAGAAGATGGATAGTCTTATCAACATTATGCCAGAGTCTTTAGGAAAAGTTATTAAAACCAAACCTGCTAAGATGACTAAGAAAGATGGTACTCCATCTATTTTGGCTCTTAGGTGGTATAGTGCTTTAACTGAATATGGCTTACCTCTTGAGACAGAAGTTATCAGAGAATTACCTAATCCTGCATCACCTACTCAATTAAAAGAGTGGTTAAAGACTTTAAATTGGGAACCTCAGACTTTTAAGATTTCTAAAGCAACTAAGAAAGAAGTACCACAAGTATCTTTACCTTTTGGTCAAGGTATTTGTCCTAGTGTACAAGCCTTATATGAAGATAATCCTGGGCTCGAAGAGTTAGAGAATCTTTATATGGCAAGGCATAGACTTGGACTCATGAAATCTTTCTTAAAGGTAGTGGATAAGAATGGATATGTATATAGTACTGCACATGGTTTTACAAATACTCTTAGGTTACAACACATGAAACCTATTGCTAATTTGCCAGGTGTTTATAAACCTTATGGTAAGGAAGTAAGGGGGTGTTTAAAAGTGCCTAGTGAAGAGTATTTAATGTGTGGTTCTGATATATCTGGTCTTGAAGATAATACTAAGCAGCATTACATCTATTTCTTTGATCCACAGTATGTGACAGAAATGAGAGTTCCAAACTTTGATCCTCATATTGATATTGCTTTAGTTGGAGAAATGATTACTGAAGAAGATGCAGAATTTTTTAAAGCTTATGATGAAAGCACAGCTTCTCATGCAGATAAAGTAAGGTATAAGGAGATCAAGAACATCAGAACAGATGCAAAAACAGTTAACTTTAGTGCTACTTATGGTGCTGGGCCTGCAAAGATTGCTGAGACTTTAAAGAAACCTTTAGAGGCTGGTAAATTGTTACATGAAACTTATTGGAAACGTAATGCAGCAATTAAGAAAACTGCTGATGCTTGTGTAGTTAAGACTTTTTACAAGCAGAAATGGTTATACAATCCTGTATCTGGTTTTTGGATGTTTTTAAAAGAGGATAAAGATAAGTTCTCAACTCTTAATCAATCTACTGGTGTATATGTCTTTGATACTTGGGTACGTAAATGTAGAGAATTCTTGAAAGAGTATAACATTAAGATATGTATGCAATATCATGATGAAATACTTTTATACTGTAAAGCAGAACAAAAAACTATTGTAGAGCCATTGTTAAAACAAGCAATGGGAGAAACTAATGTTGATTTAAATCTTAATGTTGAAATCGGCATCTCTGTAGATTGGGGAACCAACTATGCAGAATGCCACTAAAAATTAAATTATGAAAAGTTATATCGTTATTTTTATTCCAGCCAATAGGCTAAACGAAGAAGACCCTTCAGACTTTAAAGAATGGAGAAACATAGGAACTCATGCAAATGATAGAGCAGCTAGAGAAGTTGCTAACATCCTTGTTGGCAAAGGTCTTCTTGTTAATATAGAATCCGAAATAGTTGATTAATTATGTGGGTAATATATTGGACTGTAAAAAAGAAAGATGTTAGTGGCTATTCAAGACTTGAAAGTGACTATTATGTTACAGAAAATGAAGATGGGGCTAAAGCACTTTATGAATCTCGTCTTAAAAATGAAAAGACTTTGACTGCTGGTTATGCTAAAGTTGTAGCCAGCACTCCTTTAACGTAAACCTTTAAAATTTAATTATGTACCTAGTAGAAATAGTTTGGAATAGAGAATTTGATTGGACTCCAGTAAAAGAATTGGATACTCTACCTAAAGCAGAACAACTTGCTAGTGTTTATCTTAACTCTGGTGATGGAGCTAGAGTTAAAAAAGCGAAAATCACTAACACTGAAACAGGTAAAATTGAATGGCCTAGTTATTTAAAAGCAAAAAAGACACCTTAATTATGGAAAATGAGCAAACAAGAGCTAATTTAGATAATATTGTTAGACAAACTTTATTTGATACTATGGGCTATGAACTAGTGGAAGGGGGAAATACAATGCACTACACAATGGACATAGAGGTGACTGTTGAAGCTCTTTCATCATTAATTAAAAATCTATTATCTGTAGATATTAATGAAAAAATAGTGTGGAGACTATCTCCAGAAGGGAGCCCTTATAATTTACAAATTCCAGAAGTAATTAAAGACATTATTAAAACTTACAGAAAAGGGTGTGATTGATTAGTTACTATCTCTCTCTTCAAAACCCCCACTAATTCTTATACACTTTAAATCAAGTTTTATGACAAACAAAGAAAAGACTAGAATCCAAAATGAAATTGTTAATTCTGTAGAAGAGTTGCATGGGAGATTATTACTTGCCCCTAGAGTAGGTAAATCTCGAATTGCAATACAGTTAATAAAGAAATTTAAGCCTCAGTCTATTCTTTGGGTATCTCCTTCAGCTAATTTAGTTAAGAAGGAAATACCAGAAGAGTTTATAACATGGGGGGCTAAGAAGTACCTTAAAAGACTTACTACTGTAACTTATAGTTCTTTACCAAAGATAAAAGAGAAATTTGATCTCATTATATTGGATGAAGAACAGCATCTTACAGAGTTAAATTCTCAAAAATTGATTCAGAATGGCAACTATGATTCTATTTTATCTATGACTGGTACACCAACTAAACATAAAAACAAATTGAATCTTTATAAAGCCTTGAATCTAGGCACTCTTTATGAAATGAAAATCAATACTGCTGTAGATTTAGGTATTTTGGCTAACTATGAAGTTACCGTTTTAAAAATTCCTTACAACAGAGAAAAGATGAAAAAGTATAGTCAAGTACAAGCTGCCATTGAAAGCAAAACAGTGGCTACATTTGAATATCATGAAACACATCTGACTCTAAAAGGACAATTAGAAGGTGGTCTTGGTCTATCTGAAAGAGAACCTAAACATGGGGGAAGACTTTTTGCCATTATTGGTAAAGATGAAAGAACTATGGGCTACTTTGTAGTAAAAGAGGATGGTACATATACTGGCAAGGTAGTTATTGAAGGTACAGAGTATAGATTTACAGATGATAAGGTACACTTACCTTATCACAAGAGTATGTTAATCGCTAGAAAACGCTACATAGGAGATTCACAATTAAAAACAGATGTAGCAAAAACTCTTCTTCAAAGACTTGAGGGGGAAAGAAAAATTATCTTTTGTAATAGTATTGAACAAGCAGAGATATTATCTCCTGAATGCACATTCCATAGCAAAACTACCAGAACAAATCTAGATGGGTTTTTAGATGGCTTTGAAGATACAATTGCAATGGTAAATATGGGTGGTACAGGTTTCACCTTTAAAAGATTGGATCATCTTATTATTGTACAGTGTGATTCTGATAGAAATGGCTCTACATCTCAAAAGATATGTAGGACTTTATTAAGTCAGAAACAGTACGCAGCAAAGGTGTGGGTTTTATGTATTGAGGGTACTCAAGATGAAGTTTGGACAAAACTTACTCTTGAAAGTTTTGACCCTAGTAAAATAACTTATAAAACTTTTGAATGAAAAAGAAAGAAGTTAAACCAGGCAAACAACTAAGTCTCTTCGATGTCGAAGATCAAAAAGTTGTTGACAAATTATTAGATGGAGTTAAAAAAAGAGAAAATGAAAAAACCGATAAATCTAAAATTGATTGAATTATTTCAAAATAATAACCTAGATACTTCCGATTGCGTTGCTTATTTGTTATCTTTGTATTTCAGCTGTGAACCAAGCTATATACCAGATTCCTTAAAACAAAAAGTAAATGCTCTCAGCATTGTTGTATATAACAGAGATACATATAGTTATACCTGGCTACAACCTTTATTTGCTGAAGAAGAAATCAGATTAGATTGGGTTATTACTGAATACTTACCTTTGTTTAAGCCTTTTGGCAAAGACAATAAATTTAAAAGAGAATGTACTGCTAGGATGGAAGCATTAATGTATGCTCATCCTGATGTGTCAAAAGAATTAGTCTTACAAGCAACAAGACTCTATATAGAAACTTGTCTCCACGAAAGAAGACAAGCTAAATATGTGAGTAACCCACACTACTTTATTCAAAAAGATAAAGGGGTAAATATGACTAATCCTATACTTACATATGTTGACTTAGTAAAGGAAAACAAACTAAGTAGCAAAGGGAGGCAAAGTCCTTCTATCACAATGAAGTAACCTATGAACACAAATGAGTAATTTTATCTTAGAGTTTAAAAAAGGACAAGCTGGGAAAAACAAAGGTTTACCTATGGGTGAAGGTCTTAGTCACATATCTAGTTCCATTAATGGAGTGCAGAGAGCAAGAATGTATGGAGTTGCTGCTGCCCCTAAAGCTGGTAAGTCTACTTTTGTAGACCATGGGTTTGTGATTATGCCAATCTTATATGCAATGGAAAATAATATTCCTATTGAAATTATCTATTTCTCTTTTGAGATAGATAGAGTAGAGAAAGAATTTGACTTTGCAACTTTCTTTTTATTCTATGACTATGGGATTACTCATATAGAATTAGAAGATGGTCAACTTTTTGGTGGTAAAAATATCATCCCACTTGTGCCTAACTATTTAAGGGGTAGACTTCAAGATGATGAACACAAAACCATCTTAATGAAGCCTAAAATTTTAGAAGCACTAAAACAAGTCTATGAAAAAAGAATTATACCTTTGTTTGGAGAATACTCTGAAAAAGGTATATGTATCACTCCAGGTGTTATAACTTTTATAGATGAGAAAAATAATCCAACAGGATTATACAAGTATTTACTCCATCATGCAGAGCAAAATGGTAAATTTAATAAGATTCAAATGGGTAACTCCAAAAGAATAGTTGGGTATGAGCCAAAGAATCCAGACAAATTTACTATTGTTATTACTGACCATTTAAGAAAGCTAATGAATGAAAGAGGTTGGCAAAGAAAACAAACTGTTGACAAGTACATTGAGTACACTGTTGATATTCGTAATTGGTGTAAGTACACTTTTGTACACATCATACACTTGAATAGAAACATGACTCAAATGGACAGACTAAAAAGCTTCAGCGACTTACTTTATCCTAATTCTGATGATATTAAGGATACTGGTAATTTAGCTGAAGATGCAGATTATGTTTTTACTTTGTTTAACCCTAATGATGAAAGATATAATCTTTCTAAGCATTTTGGTAAAGTAATTAAAGATAGTGATGGAAATGAATTATACCCTGATATGCGTACTGTACATTTAGTAGAAGCTAGGCATTGCGAGTTTCCTAAACATTGGAGAGTAAACATGAAAGGGACTTATAAAAACTTTGAAAAATTAGAAATTTAATGGAAGAAACACCAAAAATTCGTACTGTTTGCATTGATACCTTAACAGGTATTCAGACTGAATTGTATATGCTTGACAAAAAGAAAGCTAACCACGATAAGTGGAAAGATTATGGTCAAGACATTTGGAGATTGATAACAGCTCTTCAAAACAAAGGGTTTGAGATAGTTCTTATTCTAGGAGAGCCAGGAACAGGTAAATCTTCTGGTATGAGAACCTTAAAACCAAAGACTAATATCTGGTTCAATGCTGATAATAAGAATCCTGTATGGACAGGGGGAAAAGCAGAATATGGGAAGAAATTTAATCCAATTTTACCCTATCATGTAATCCCTAGAAGTTATAAGGATATTATGGATCATATTGAAGAGGTAGAAGCAAGAGGCATGTTTGAAGAAGAAAAGTATGCTATTCTTACAGGTCATATTGAAGATTACAAATCAGGAGTCCAAACCAAGATGAGACTTAAAACTCTTGGTAATATGGCTACTAACATGCAGATTGAAGGTAAACTTGAAACTGTACTGTATTCTGATGTTATAAAAGAAGCTGGAGAAACCAGGTATATTCTTGAAACAGAGAATAGTGGCTTAAATACTGCAAGAAGCCCTATGGGAGCTTTTGATGGTATTATTGAAAATGATTATCAATTTGTCATTGACATACTAATGGCAGGTTAAGTTTTATATTCTATACTTTTTTAAATTTAAAAATTTTATTATTATGGACAACAAAGTTCAAATCAAAATCAGCGACATTCTAAGAATGTTAAAAGAAGGTTACACACGCAAAGACCTTGCAGATCATTATGGCATCACACAAGCTGCCATGAAAAAAGTGTTCACACATCCTGAATTAAAAGGAAGAAGAACCATGCCTAAAGTTGAAGACCCTTTCATCTTAATTGATGATACAGTAAGTCAAGACGAAGTTGAAGTCCCTACTGAGGTACAGCAAGAAATAGAAAATGCTGAAGCAGAAGCAGGACATCAAGAAATGGTAGAAGTTCTAACAGAAGAAGAAGGAGATAATGATCCTTGGTCAAACATCTAAAACTCTAATGAGTTACGTTTTATTAGTAGTTAAATTTAACTTTTTAAAAATTATTTTATTATGAGTCAAGAGTCAATATTTGGAACAGTCAATGATAATGACAACACGCTGAAAAGCAAAGTAGGTGGAGTCTTTGGGTTAAACCCAAGTGTAAATTTTACAAGAATTGCATATAATGCAAATGCTGGAAAAGATGGGTCTGCTGGAAATGCAGTTGATATTAATATCAAAATTGGAGATAGAGAATACAATAACCGCATCTATGATGTAACTGGTGATTTGTATGATTCTAAAAACAATTTAATTGGCCCCGACAACCCAGAATATGCTGCTTTGTATAAGGCAGAGATGAAGCAAAAAATGGCTGTTGTTATTCATGCTATTAAAGCTACAGGTGTGACACAAGAGACAATCAATACTGCTTTGGCTACACCACAAGCAAATTTTGCTGCTTGGGCTAATGTAGTTTGTGCCCTTCTACCTGTAGATTATACTACAAGACCTATTGATGCTTTCTTACAGTACCAATGGAACATAAAAGAAGGCCAGGAAAGAACTTTTCTTGAATTGGCTAAGAACATGAAAGGAGGTTATTTCTTCTGTCCTGCTGATGTCTCTGTTGGTGAGTGGACTGCAATAAATGATGCAAATGGGCTTCGTTATATAGATGGTGCTAACAAAGAACACCCTTTTACAAGAAATGCAAATTTCATGAAGTCTCCTAAAGCTTATCTTCAAGTTGAAGGTGAAGATAGAGGGCCAGAAGGTGTTAGTACTAACAGCAACTTTGCTGAAGCTAATGCTGATGCTGCGAAGAAAGCAGCTTGGTAGTATTTTAATTGATGACATAAAGAGGGTAAGGAAACTTACCCTCTTTTTTAACTACTTTATATGATAAATCATAATACTGATGAACTAGATCAAATGGGATTTATAAGTAAAGACTATATCTTAGATAGAGTTTCTCAAGAAGAAATCTTTGCTTTAGTCTTTGGTTATGAGCCAGTTGAATATCAATTTGTTGTTTCCCCATTTAGAGTAGATATGTCTCCAGGTTGCTATTTTGAATATTATAATGATACTTTACGTTTTAAGGACTTTGGTGATCCTAGAACTTATGGACATGTTAAGTTAAGAAATATGGATTGCTTTGATGCGGTTTATGTTTTTTTTAAGTTAGCCAATTTCTTTGAGACCTTATCTTTTATTGAAGCTAAATTGATAAACCTGGAAGGATTTAAGAAGAGAGAGGTTAGAGAAAAGAAATCCTATTCCCGTACTATAACAAAAGGGAAAGATACACCTACACAGTTTTTTGTAGCAACAAGAGGATGGGAAAATAGAGATAAAGCCTTTTGGGGAAAATATGGTATATCAAAATCAAATTTACAGGAAGATAAAGTATTTCCTATAAATAGATTCAAAGTAAAAGGGTCAAAAAGAGGAACTTTTAACTTCACTGTAACAGGAAAAGGATATGTCTTTACCAATTTTGAATCAGGAGCTAAAAAGGTGTATAGACCTTATGAGGGTAAGAATCTCCGTTTCATGACTAATTGTACCAATGATGATATTGGAGAGTTAAATAAACTTGTCCCTTTTGGAAGACAACTAATTATATCAAAATCTTATAAAGATTGTAGAGTACTAAGAAATCTAAATCTTAATACTGTTTGGTTTCAAAATGAAGGTCAAACACCTAATGATAAGTTACTTCATAGTTTAGCCCAAAGATTTGATAGAATTTTAGTTTTCTTTGACAATGATGATACTGGAATAAGAGCTTCAAAAGATGTTTCAGATAAAATTAACTCTCTATTCACTCAAAATAAGTCTACTTTTTTATATTTACCAGAGGACTTGATAAAATATCAAGTATCTGATCCTGCTGACTTAATACACAGAAGAGGAAAAAAGCATTTAACTTCATTTCTTAACGAGAAAAAATTACTGTTACTATGAAAATCAAATATAATAAAGATTGGAGAAAACAACATAAATGGGAAGATGCAACTAACATTGAACTAAGACCTGAATCTGGTTTGCATATAGTTAAGTCTGAAAGATTTGGTTGGATTTTAATGTCTAATTGTATAATTAAAGAAGCTAACTTTAATACTAAAAAATCATGAATTCAAAAAGAAATATTGATAGTAGTTGGAATCCAGTATTAAATAAATTATATCAAGAACCTTTGGTAGATTTATTGAACATACTACCTGATATATCTTTTCAACCACAAGGAAAAGATATATTTAATACACTAAGCATGGCCATTAAAGACATAAAAGTGGTTATACTTGGTACAGAACCTTATTCTTCTCCTAACTACAGTTTAGGTTATGCTTTTAGAGTGCCTTTAGGAAAACTAAATTCCTTTGAACTGAAAGTAATAAACACAGAAGTAAATGCTCAATTTCCTTCAAGGGATCAGTTTCAAACTGATCTTAGTTTGTGGAAAGACCAAGGAGTTTTACTGTTAAATACAGCTTTAACAGTAGAAACAGGGAGACCAGGAAGCCATTTGACTTATTGGAGAGAATTTACACAAGCTATAGTAAGTCTTATTTCTCACAAGAATCCTTGTATTTGGTTGCTTTGGGGAAAAAATGCTCAGTCATTTATACCTTACATTCATAATCAGTTCCAGGTAAGGGGGTATGATGAAGAAACGATTAAAAAAGTCCCAATAAATGAGGACTTTAACTATGTTTTGACTTCAACAAATCCTGCATTAAATCCAGCAAACTTCTATGGAAATAATCATTTTATTTTTGCTAACGAAATATTATCTAAAACTAAAAATACTAAAATCTTATGGTAACTTTTTCAAAAATTGAAGGAAATCTTATTACTCTTGCCTATCAAGGTATCTTTGATGTCATAGCTCATGGAGCTAATTGTCAAAAATTTATGAATGCTGGAATTGCTGGACAAATAAGAATACAAATTCCTGAACTATATGATATTGATCAAAAAGACACTAGACTTCCAATAAGTAGGCTTGGTGATTTTACTCAAGTTGAAGTACCTGTTGATGGAGAAGGAAATACTTTTATGGCAATGAATTTATATACTCAGTATTTTGGTGGAGTTAATTTAGATTATACTGCATTGAGACTTGCTTTACGAAAAGTGAATCAATTGTATCCTGGAAAACATATTGGTCTTCCTATGATTGGTTGTGGTATTGGTGGTGGAGAATGGAGTATCGTTGAAGCTCTTATAAACAGAGAATTAAAAGACATGATTGTAACTATTGTTGAATTTAAAAAATAAATTTTATGAAATTTGATACACAAAAAGAAAGTAAGGTTGAACAAATAGGTGATATTAAAAACAATAACATATCTATTGATATGGCTAATGTTGATTTTATTGTTTCTATTTTATCAACAAACTTATACTCTCAACCTGTTAAATCTTTAGTAAGAGAAACAGTTAGTAATGCTTGGGATTCTCATGTAGAAGCTGGAGTTGATGATCCTGTAGTACTAACTCTTGGGAAAGATACTGAAGGAGCTTATTATTTTTCTATTGAAGACTTTGGTGTGGGTTTATCTGAAGAACGTTTTAATGAAATATACAGAAACATTGGAAGTTCTACAAAAAGAGATTCTAACACTTTAATAGGTGGGTTTGGTATAGGAAGATTTTCTGTTCTTGCATACTCTGATGTAACTTATTTAACTTCTCACTATGATGGAGTAATGTATAAGTATGTCATGTATAAAGATGAAGGGTCAATTTCTATTGATTTATTACATAGTGAACCAACAGAAGAAAGAAATGGATTTAAAGTTTATGTGCCTGTACAATGGTCTGATATTTCAGTTTTTAAAAGAGCAATAACTCAACAATTAGCTTATTTTGAGAATCTTTATATTCAGGATTTTACTGAGGGAACTAATTCTACGTTTTTTAGTAATGATTTTAATAACATTGCTATAAAAAGGTATAAAAGCTTTTCTGTTTGTAGTGATGAAGCAATTCCTAGACTAACTTTAGGAAAAGTAACATATCCTATAAGATTTGAAAGCTTAAATCATCGTTTTTCTCATGAAGAACAAAGATTGCCAATTGCTTTAAATTTTGAAATAGGAGACCTAAAAGTGACTCCTAATAGAGAAGAAATTCTTTACACTAAAGAAAACATAGAAGCAATTGAGTTTAAAATGCAAGAAGCAATACAGGAAATTGAAGATTTAATACTAGCACAAGACAATGATTTCGATGATTTACAAGAGTATATAAAAGCTTGTGAGAATTCAAAATTTATCTTGCTTGACACACCAAATAAAATTATAAATATTCATGTTCCTGGATTATCTAAAGCTTTTACTTATAAAGGTGAAAAATATGATATTCAAAAGATTAAATCTTATATGGGACATAGTTTATCAAAACAAACTATGTCTGTTTATAAGCTTAAACATGGTAAATTTTATAGTCACCAAACAATATCAATGTTTGAGATTATATCAGGTAGTAATGAAGTTTATTTTGCTGATATTTCTAATTTGACTTCTTTAGAAAAAGTTTACTTAAAAGATCATTGTTTTCATGGTGCAATTTTTGTAAAACCTAATTTAGCATATTGGGAAGAACTTACAAAAACGTCCATGAAACTTTTTAGAACTAATACAAGAGTAGATTACTCCTGGAAAGAGGCAAAGCTTGTCTTGACTGATAGAGTATTTCCTGCTTGGAAAAAGATTAAAAAGTTTTCACCTGGAGGAATTCCTAGTAGTTGGATAAAAGAAAGAAAGGCGAAGCAACTAGCTGCAAGAGCTTTAACTTCTCGTAAAACTTTTTCAAAAGAAGAATTTACAATTCATTTATTAAGATATTCTTATCATGGTACAAGTGTGACTACTGAATCTACTACAGTTACAGCAGAGAAAATGGCACAAAGTAAGGGAATCTATATTTATGCACCTAAAGACAATGAGTTATTAAGGGGTTTATTTAGACTTCTTTTTCATGATAGGAGTAAAAATATAAATAAATCTTTATTTTTAATTGAAATGGCTCCAACAAGAGTTAAAAAATTAAAAGATATTCCTAATTGTATAAAAATTGATAAATTTATGAGTGTTAAGTATAAACCGCTAAGAAGAATTGCAACAGCATTCCATCTTGAAAAAGAGTATCCTGAATTAGATGAGCTTTACTCTATAAGTAATCTTGATTTAGTTTCTACACATTTAAGAGATGTAGTTATAAAATTACATAAGTATAAAATTCTGCATTTAAGTAAGGTTGAGTCTAAACTTAAAGAAGAAATTTATCAATTATGTAAAGATAAGAATTATTTTGATGAAGAAATTGTAAGTTTGGCAAGGACTAATCAAGACCTTATGAAAAAAGCTTTATTTATCAAAAATATAGCACCAAACGACTATTATTCAAGTAGTAAAATTCCATTAAATTGTGTTAATTTAGTTGTTGACTATGTTTTAGCTAGAAAGTTATTCAGACCAAACCTAGATGCCTGGAAAAAATTAAAGAAAGAAACTATTTTAAATTTAAAACCTATAGAAAATGAAGATTAGTAAAATTGGTTCTAACCTAACTATCATCTTAAATGATGGTACATTTTTATCTAAATCTAATTGTGATGATCTCTTTTTTAAAGAAATCAAAGACAATTTAGAAGATGAAGATAAAATAAAACTTCTAATGACACCAAAGAAAGTAGAATTAGAAATTGAAATTGAAGAAAAAGAAACTCTTTATTCTGATATAAAAAGTTCTAAAGTTCTTACTTCTTTTGGTAACAGCCTGTACTTAAAATCTGTATCAGAACTTACTTTGCCTGAATCTCTTGCTATTGCTATTTATGATGCAGAAAAAGCAGGAAATACTGAGTTATTACAGACCTATATTAATTTTTGGACTCTATGTTGTTTAAATCCAGATTCAAGAGCTAGAACTAATTTATTTTGGTTTCTTAACAAGTATGGTATGACAATATCAAAGAGTGGATTATTCGTTGCTTATCGTAATGTAGAGATTAAATCAGAAGGGAATTTGTATGATTGTGAAATGACAAAAGTAATCACTCATGAGTATGCTAAAGTTAAATTTAAGCATAAAAAATCTCCTAAAAACTATACTCTTTACCTTGATGATAAAGGAAATTATAAATCTACTAAAAGTGGTAAAGTTTATTCTCCTGAATTTCAAAGTGAAAACTATACAGTTGAAGGAAATCTTGATGAGTTGTACAAAGGACTTTCTGAAGAAAAAGGTACAGTCTATACAGACAGTTATACAAAAACAATGCAAATTACTATTGGTAAAGCTGTTTCTATACCTAGAACAGAGTGTGATGCAAGACAAGATTATACCTGTAGTCATGGTCTTCATGTTGCTGGTAAAGAATGGCTAGTCAATAGTGGCTCTTTTGGTACAACTTCTATTATGGTGCTTGTTAATCCTGCTGATGTAGTAGCTGTACCACCTTCTGACAACTATGGTAAAATGAGGACTTGTCGTTATTTTCCAATAAAAGTCATTGAAGATAAATCTAAGTTGGATGAATACAGTGAAACCTTTGGAGATGGGTTTGAAGACGATTTTATGAGTGAAATTCTTTACGATGGAGATATTAGTACAGATCAGAGTTTTGACTATACTTTAGATATTCCTGAAATTCCTGAGATTTCAAGAAGTAAGATGCTTCTAAGATTATCAGACATTTCTAAAAGTTTAAATAAAGTAAAATAATCACCTGGAAACAAGAAGATGGTGCTGTATGGCATTGTCTTCTTTTTCTTTTAACCTAAAAAATTATGATAAGATCATCGAGTGCATACAGTATATGCACAAATAGACCAAACTTTGATGAGGGTGCATACTTTCAAATCCTAGAGAAAGTCAAAACAAAAGTTCAAAAGAAAAAAGAGACTTTTTCTCTTGCTAAGATTGACGATTACTGCATGACACCAGGAATAGCAACAGATGCAAAGAGTTTAAAAAGTCAAATGACTCAGAAGTATAATGCAGAACATGACCCTTTACCTGATGGTGCTAAAACCTATCTTGAAGAAAGATGGTTAGAGTTAAACTATAGCTTCTATGATTTCTCAATAGGAGATGGTTTATTTAAAATTATGAAAGGGAATTTATGCGAAGATGGTGCTATTGAGCTTCTGGCTAAGTATTATAAGATGTCTTTTGAGAAAAATGGAACAAGAATGTCTCTTGACTTTTTAACTGGAGAAGCTGATATTATTGTTTCATCTCAAGAGATTGTAAGAGATGTAAAAGTACCTGAAACCTGGAAAACTTTTAAAAAGAAAAAAGGAATTCCTCTTCAGTACCATTGGCAACTTATAGCATATTGTCTTCTTTATAATTGTACTAGTGCTTATCTTGACTATGTACTTATGCCTATTCCAGAAGAAATGCTTAATACTTATGCTAAAAATTTCTCAGAGAAAGAGATGTTACGTTTTGAAAAAGAACAAAAATCAATTAATAATCTCCCTATTGAGTATAGGATTAAAACCTACAAACTTCAAGGAGATATTCAAGAAGATATTATGTTCTTAGAATCAAGACTAAAAAAAGCTAAAGAGTATTATGATTCCCTCACTTTCTCTAAATGTATGAAACTACCTACGCATGGATATTAAAATTGGAAAAATGTTAGAGAACAAAACTTGGAAGTTTCTGAGCCCTTGTCTCTCTTTCTACGGATCAACGTTTACAGACAAAATTAATACAGTTTTTAAATTGGCAGCAGGAATAGGTGATGACAACCATTTTAATCCTACACCAAGTATTTATTTACTCTGTGATGCAAAGTACCAACCAAGAAATTTCATAAAATTTTTAGAATGGATTAAGTATGAAAAATACTATCTTGCTGATTACCCATTTACTCCTGATCTTAAAGATGCTAGAAGACATATGGTAGTAATTGCAATACCAAAAGCTTATTTAAAAACTTATGAGTATTTCTTAGAAGGTAAGTATAGCAAGATGTACACTGAAGAAGAAATAAAAACTTTATTTCTACAAACAGATACAAAAGCTGCTAACATTTTATTAAAGAAATCAAAAGCTCTTGAAGAATTTGTTAAAAATCAAAACAAAGTTTATGGCACTAAAGTAAAAGCTAATGAACTAGTAACAATGCCTGAAGAGTATGAGTTTCCATTAAATCACAAAGAAGAAATTTTTAATTATGAAGACTAAAGGAGATAGATATAATACTGACAAGCCTCAATGGGGGCTTGTACCTTTTTCTGCACTTGAACCCATGGTTAGAGTTTTAGAATTTGGAGCTGAAAAGTATGCTGCTTACAATTGGATGAAAGGTTTATCTATTCAAGAAATATGTGAATCATTATTAAGGCATGTACATGCTTTTTTGGAAGGTGAAGATAACTGCCCTGAAAGTGGACTATCTCATATAGGACACATGCAGTGCAACACTTTATTTTTAGCTTGGATGATGAAACATAGACCAGAGATGGATGACAGATTTGATTATGAAAGTTTCCTTTCCTTTATTGAAGATGAGACTGAAGATAAAGTTCATTGGGCTACTAAAGAAAACAATAGTGACATATGTTAAAAGCCAGCACAAGACAAGAAAAAATTTTTGAAACTTGGACTGACACAAAACATAATATCCTTATTAATGCAGTTGCAGGGAGTGGTAAAACTACCACTCTTCTTGAATTGCTTGCTTTATGTAAACATAGGACTTTATTTTTAGCTTTTAACTCTTCAGTTCAAAAGGAAATACAAGAGAAAATTGAAAACAAAGGCTTGGAACAAGGTAAATCTTTGACTATACATAGTCTTGGTTTATCTTCAATTAGAAATTGGAAACAAGTTGTAGTAAACAAAGGAAAGAATTATGATCTAGTGAGAGAATTCCAAAATCAAAACAGGAAATTTTTTAAATACCTTTCCTGGGAAGATAAATTGAGAATTACTTATACACTTATGGATATGAATGACATCTCCAGGTTATTCTTGACAGGAGACTATAAACAAATAGTGGACTATGGTGTTAGTATAGGCAAATACCTATATACTGCACCCGATATGGAAAACTTATGGGAGATGTTTAAGGAGTTAAGAGATGCTAGTTATGAAGGTAATAAAATTGTGGTTGATTTTAATGACATGATTTATGTGCCTGTAAGGTATGATCTTGAAATTCCTATTTATCCTACTTATTTGATGGTTGATGAAGCTCAAGACTTAAACTTATGCCAACATGCTTTAATTGATAAAATAATTGCACAACCTTCTCTTGAAAAATGGATTGCAGTTGGAGATAGAAATCAAAGTATCTATGGATTTAGTGGGGCTTATGCAGATTCTTTTAATTTATTTAAGGGTAAAGACAACGTAAAAGAATGTACTCTTGATATTTGCTATAGATGTGATACAGGTATCATTGAATCAGCAAATGAGGTTTACGATGTAATGCAAGCCTTCAGTGAAAAACCTGGAGTAGTTGAAGAGATAAACAATTATAATCAAATTAAAGACAGATCAATGGTGGTTTGCAGAAATTCTGCTCCTATCATAAATCTATACTTTATACTTTTTGCTCAAGGTAAATCTTGCTACATTGAAGGGACAGATATTCTTAACTCTGTAACACGTTTCTTAAAACCATATGATAAGTTGACTATTAAAAGTGCAAAAGCTAAGATTGAAGGTAAGCTCTTTGACCTTGCAATAGAAGGAAGTGAAAGAAGTAAGATGTTGTATCATATTTTTTTAGAGAATTCTATAAATTTTAAGCGTTTAGTACAAGGCTTTAACCTTTCTGACCATGAACTAGTTAGTAAACTTTCAATACTAATGAAAGTGATCTTTAAAGGTAAAGAAGACTCTATTAAATTATGCACTATACATAAAGCAAAAGGATTAGAAGCTGATGTTGTGTATATACTTAATGAGAATTTGATACCTTCTAAGTTTGCAACTACACCTGATCAATTACAGCAGGAAGAGAATCTTAAATACGTGGCTAGAACTAGAGCCAGACACGAACTTTATTTTTTAAATGTTTAAATAAAATAATTATGAGTTTATTAGAATTTATTATTCTAGGAATTATCCTAGGAATTATTAGCTTAGTCCAGAATTTTCTCTTAGCTTCGTACTTTGGTAGTAAATACTCCATATTGTCTGAAGTTGAAAGAGATAAAGATGTAGCACAAGCCGAGTTATTACTTACTAAAAAGTTTGAAACTTGGGAAAAAAGACTTAATGATATAAGTATAAAAGTCGAAGTACCTAAAGAAGACTCAGGCTACTTTACTATGGAAGACTTTGCAAACGAAGATTTCATACAAGCTTTAATAGAAGAAGAAATAAAATACTATAAAGAAGGTTCAGCAGTTATTTTATACAATGCGAGACCAGTTCAAGTAATGAGAGCCCTTTATAATATTTATGGAACACCTGTTAAACCTTATGTGTTTGTTTCTGAAGAATCAAGGTGGGAGTACACAATGACTATGTACTATAATGTCTTCACTTTTACCCTTAAAGGGGATGGTTTTTATTTAAATAATTGTATTTTAACACGTACTAAAACAAAAAAGTAAATATGAAAGTATTAGGGAAAAGAGTTTTAATTGAGCAAAAAATGAAAGAGAAAAAATCTGGATTAATTTTGCCTGACAACGCTTCAGATAGCGATAAGTTTGATTTTAAATTCAAGGTTCTCCAAGTTGGTGATGAATGTCCAGAAGGAAGAATTAATATAGGAGACACTCCTGTTTTTTCTCAGTATGTCCAGTTTCAAGGGACAAAATTAATTGAGAAAAATGATAAGGGAATGATCATTCATGTAATTGTGCCTTATGATGATATTATTGCTATTGACAATAAAGAGGAGAAAGAAGAAGAGACAAAAGTTGACATAATAGTATAATTTTTTGTATCTTATGAATCCAAAGCCAGGGGTATATTCTGCTCCTGGTAATTTTTCTAATACATAATTTAATTTTAAAATTCAATAAAATGGATAAAACGCAAGAAATCCTAGGTAACATTGTCACCTATAATAAGTATGCTAAGTACCTACCTGAAGAAAAGCGTAGAGAAGATTGGAATGAAATCATTAATCGTTATCTTACCATGATGATCAAGAAGTATGGCAACCAATTTGATAATGAGGCTTTTAATACATGGCCTGAAGCTCAATTTTTAGAAGGAGAATTTACACCTTTAGTACAAGAAATTCTCGACAATAGCCAATACCTCTACGACAAAAAAGTTTTACCTTCAATGAGAGCCCTACAATTTGCAGGCCCAGCAATAGAGAAGAATGAAGCACGTATCTACAATTGTTCTTACATGCCAATAAATGATTACAGAGGTTTTTCAGAACTGATGTTTTTACTTTTAGGTGGAACTGGTGTTGGCTATTCAATACAATATCATCATGTAAGGGAATTGCCAGAGGTTATTCAACCAACTAAAGAAGCAAAATACCTTATAGGTGATTCTATTGAAGGCTGGGCTGATGCAGTAAAACAATTAATGAAATCACATTTTGGAATCACTAAAGTAAGACCTAGATTTGATTATTCTGATATTAGAAAGAAAGGAGAAAGACTAGTAACTGCTGGTGGTAAAGCTCCAGGGCCAGAACCTTTAAGGATTTGTTTAACAAATATAGAGGCAATTCTAAACGAAAAAGAAAATGGTTCTAAACTTACCACTGTTGAAGTACATGATATTTGTTGTTATATAGCTGATGCAGTGCTTGCTGGTGGTATAAGAAGAGCTGCTCTTATTGCTTTATTCTCTATGGATGATAAAGAGATGGCTACTGCCAAAGCTGGTAACTGGTGGGAACTCAACCCTCAAAGAGGTAGAGCTAATAACTCTGCTGTCATCTTGAGAAATCGAGTAAAGGAAGAAGAGTTTCAAACTCTATGGCAAACAACTGTAGAATCAAATTCTGGAGAACCTGGTATTTACTTTACTAATGATCCTGAATATGGTACTAATCCATGTTGTGAGATCAGTCTAAGACCTTACACATTTTGTAATCTTACTGAAATCAATGCTGGAACTATTGGAGAAGGGTTAGTAGGAAAAATAGATAGTCCTGAGTATGATGGAAAGAGTATGGATGAAGGTATGCAATTATGGGTTAAATTCCAAAATGACTTTAATGAAAGAGCTAGAGTAGCTGCCTTCTTTGGGACTCTTCAAGCAGGATTCTCAGACTTTCATTATCTTCGTACTATTTGGAAAACTAATACTGAAAAAGATGCTTTAATTGGTGTTGGAATTACTGGTATTTGTAATGGGAATATTGATGATTTAAATCTTAGAGAAACTGCTTTACTAGTTAAAAAAGAGAACGAAAGAGTTGCTAATCTTATTGGTATTAACAAAGCTGCAAGAACTACTACTATTAAACCATCAGGAACAACCTCTTGTGTAGTGGGTACTTCTTCAGGCATACATGCTTGGCACTCAGCCATGTATATTAGAAATATGCAATGTAGAATTGGAGATCATCTTTATAATTTCTTTAAAAAAAATCATCCATTATTGATAAAAGAGATGGATTATGATCCTATGTCTGCTGTTATTGGGATTCCTCAAGTAGCTCCTCAAACTGCATTAATAAGAGATAATGAAAATGCTCTTGAAATGCTAGAAAGAGTTAAAAAGTTCAATGTTGAATGGGTTCAAGTAGGGCACAATAGGGGGCCAAACACTAACAATGTTTCTGCTACTGTAAGTGTAGATAAGGATATGGTGTATTCATTAGGACTAGATGACAATGTGGGATTAACGTATAATGCTGATATTCAAGATGGAGATTTAGTTGTAAATGAATGGGATGCAGTAGGAGCTTGGATGTGGAAGTACAAGCACACTTTCAATGGTTTATCTGTCTTACCTTATGATGGTGGCACTTATAGAGATGCACCTTTTGAAGAAGTTTCACCAGAAGTATTTAAGGCTAAACTAGATTACGTACTTAATACTGATATTAATCTTACTGAAATCATTGAAGAAGAAGATAACACTACTCAGAAAGATTCAGTAGCTTGTGGCCCAAGTGGGTGCGAAATTTTATAACTATGTCAAAATCTGATCAACCCATTTCAGCTTTTGCTTTTAACCTTGCTGAAGAAATTGAGAAAGTCATCACTGAAAGAACTAATAACTTAGAACATCAGAATCAAATTCTGGAAGCTAAGATACTTCAGTTCTATCAGAAGATGCCTATAGGGCATTCAAAAGTTCTATATGCAATTCACTTTGGTATCAAAAGCTAATAAGATGGAATGTTGGATTAAACAACTATGGCTAGAAGAAAGGGTAGGGGAATTCAAACCCCTCTACTCCTCTTGGCCTACAAAATCAATTAAAATGAATTTAGAAACTTATCAAGAAACAATTCAATCAACTGCTATCTATCCAAAAGAGATAGGTTTAGCTTACACTACTTTAGGACTAATGGGAGAATTTCAAGAGTTCTGTGAAGTCCTTGGAGAAGGAGAACATGATCAGAAAAAAGAGTTTGGTGATGTCTGTTGGTATCTTACTGCTAGTTGTCAAGAAGCTGGATTACAAATACTTGATGTTTTTCCTGCTGATGTTCATACTTTGGACAAAAACTTCTTAATGGAATCTTCAGTGAAAGCTAATGCTAACAAAGCTTTAGGGAGAATAGCTGAAATAGTTAAGAAGTATTATCGAGATGGTTCTTTCAATGCTATTGATTTGAACACTGAATACCATGTCTTTGCTATGAATTTATGCCTTTTGGCAAATATCTATAGTATTGACATCGAAGAAGCTCTTCAAGCTAATTATGAAAAACTTCAAGCTAGAAAAGCCAAGGGTATGATTGGTGGCTCTGGTTCAGATCGAGAAGAAGAAAATTCTAAGTGAACATTGTGAAGAACCACAATAAGTTTTCTATTTATTTATCTTTAAAATCATTTTAAAATGGTAAAGAAAGTTATAAATTTTATTGGTGATCAAAACTTCATCAATTATATTAAGATGATTGGCTTCAATCATCAACATGTAGCTAAAACTAGAAAGCTATATTTTACAAATGGGAATGGTGCGCAGATTAGAGTTGATCTTAGATATAAGAATATAACTCTTTTAGATCGTGCTGGGTTCAGAGTTAAAAGTAGTCCAGGTTTTACTAACATGGAAATTGAGAAATTTGCTGAACATCTTAAAATTTAAAATTATGAAAAAATTCTTTGATCTAAAAACTATAATCATTATAGCCCTTGCTATCCTACTTCTCTTCTTTTGGTGGAGAGGTAGGGAAAAAGCTTCACAACTTGGAGAACAAATTGCCTTTAATGAAGTACTCACTGATTCTCTCAAGACCTGGAAAGATAAAGATGGTATCAATAGAGCGAGAATTAGTGTCTTCGAGTCTCAGGAGACAAAAACTTTCCTGAGATTAAAGACTACAGACTCTTTAATCATGGCTCTTCAAACTAAAGTTAATGAGTTCCAGAAACAATTAAAGAATTCAGGAAATGTTACAGTCTTTCAAACTGAAACATTAATTGACACTATACTTCATGACATAGTAGTAACGCATCACGATACTATATCGGCAAGTGAAGATGGTACTTGGTACATTTATCCTGAATACTCTAAAAGTTTTAACCTTAATGATTGGGTAAAAGGGAAAGTAACAATGAATAGACAAGAACTTATCATTGATTCCCTTAAACTTAAAAACTCTTACTCTGTAGTAATTGGTGAAGAAAAACAAGGTTGGTTTAAAAAGCCTATACCTTTTGTTGAAATCTCTAATGATAGTCCTTACTCTGAAACAACAGCAGTAAGATCATACAAAGTTTCAACAGCTAAGAAGAAAAGGTTTGGTATGGGGGTATATACTGGTTATGGTGCTACTAGGATCAGAGATGGGACTATACAGACAGGTCTTCAATTTGGTGTTGGTCTAACCTATTCATTTACCTTTTAATTTATAATTATGAAGATTTATCCAAAGTTTTATATGGACTCTTACACTTTTGGGAATGATGATACATGGGACAATGTAATAAGAAAGACTCATTTTTCAACTCATGTAAGAATACATAGAGGTGGGACATATTACTTAGTACATTTTAAAAAGTATTTTACCCTAGGGATAGAGAAAACAGAAATTATACCTAAAGATTTATTAAAAACTGATAAGGAATTTTTGGAAGCCTGTCTTGCAGAAGTAGAAAAAATACAAAAGTATTATGAAGTAGGGCAAGATGGACAACTCTTAGGAAGTGTTTTAGTTGACCCAAATCAACTTCCAGACACTTTTGATCAAGCTATGCTAAAGCAAGGATTTACTGTAGAGAAGAAATACTCTAAGCTTTTATTGCTGATTTCTGAATAATATAATTGTAGAATAACCAGAAACCTGTTTGATTTATAGCTATGAAGATAGCAGTGTATTTAGCAGCTTCTAGTGTTGGAAAGGCGCATTTCAATGCAAAGAAAACAGCTAAATATATACCTACTCTTCTTATAGTGTTTGAAAAATGCCAAGCATCAGTCAAAGGTACAAGAATTGTGTGAGATAAATAGTTACTTATTTTAAAAGAGAGAAAAGTATGGGAGCTAATCCAAGCTCCCATACTATCTTTTCTTTCTGAAGTGTAATCTTTAGGGCCCAAGAAAGAAGTTTTTTTAAACTTTTTAAACCATGACCTATTCCAGGCAGCTTCATTGCCAAATACATCAGCAAAGCTCTTACCTAGAAAGATAATTACAGAACTCAGAAAGAAATACATCATGCTTTTTTACCTTTAGTTCTAGTAGGATTAATGATTAAAAACCAAGACCCTAACCCAAAAGATGCAAAAGGCATCACTATTTCTAATACAGGAACTCCTGTAAACAACATTCCTAATCCTGCTGTTGTAATCAACACATCAAGCAAAATACCTACTCTAAGTAGCCATCCCACTCTGGACAACATGTTACTTTCCATGATGTCATAAATTTTTGTCAAATTCTTTAGTGTAAAATACATTCCTACACCACCAACAATTGTTAACAAAATTGCAATAAATAAATTCATAATTACTGATTTAATTAATTTTAAACGTTTAAAATAAAACTTAGGTCTACTTTTTTATTTGTCTGACCTTAATCTATACTTTCATAAACTTCAATAAGTTCTTTATAAGTCTCTTTGTCTCCACTCTTCTTATTTCTATACTTCTTCTTCACTGCCTTCTTAGCTTCCTCTTTTGTCAACCCATTCTCTACCATTTCCAATAGATATTGGGCTCTTATCCCTTGAGTAACTTTCTTTGCTTTCTTCTCTTCACCATGAAACCACGTATCAAAAGCATGTGGTTCAAATTGTCTTTGCATTGCTGATTCAAAACCTAATCCACCTTTTGCTATTCCAGGAAAGAAAGTCTTTTTTATCTGATTACCTAAAGCAGATTGTCCAGCATTAGGGCCCCCAGCAAGAGTGTCTTCTCCTTCAAAATAATCTTGAGCTTCAGTTGCCACCTTTATAACATCGGTAAAGAATCTTTTTACAGGTATATCAGAAAAAGCTTCATAAGCCTCTACAGGATTAGCATACATGGAGGCTTGAGAAGATAACTGTATAAACCTATTTGCAAGGATATTATGTGCCTTTCTTCTATCATCATCACTATCATCATCATCATCCCAGAGCATAGCTTTAGTAGCTAAAAGGAATCCAATCCAGAATAATTGCATTGACATATCAATCATATTAGCATGAAAATTCCTTTGACCTCTTTCGGTTAAAGCTGTTGTACCACCACTAAAAGGTTTTAATACAGTTTTTCCTGCAATCCAATTAACAGGAATACCTGCCAAAGATAAGAATAAATTCTTAGTAACGAAAGCCATTTCCTTTAAAAAATTAAATCCAGTATTTTCTCCCATGAAATGCCCCATAGCAAATCCTGCTGTACCCAAAGCTAAAGCTCCCACAGGCCCAGCTCCAGCAAAGCCAACAATAGCTCCATGTAATAGTCCTGAACCTCTGGTATGAGACAAATACCTACCTTTGTACTCTTTTACTCCAACTTCTAAATCAGTTTGTGGAACCATAGCAAACCTCTGGTAAAATTGTCTACCCATCCACCTCTTAAACATTAACAAAGCTTTACCAGTTAATCTTTCACTAGCCATATTACCCCTAAGTTGATCATAATCACCATGAGTATTTACAATTGTCTTTATCATATGAGATGAAAAATCATTGTAAGCATCTCCATTAGCATTTTCCCAATTCAATCTATTAGAGTCTTGAGCAGGATCAGCATGTAAATGAAACTCAGGCTTTAAAGTACCATCTGGATTCATAGCATCTAAGACGTTACTTACATTACCATCTTTATCTGTAATTTCTTGATCCATTAACACTGCAAGCATTAAAGGAGCTTGATTCATATACTCTGTTCTATGTGTACCATAGAAAGGGTTTAACTTATTGACTTGAGAAAAAGCAGATTTATTAGAAGCTTTTTGAAGCTCATTTGAAGCATCTTGAAGAATCCTATATCTATCCATTAAAACCCTAGTCAATTTAGCTCCCTTAGTTTCCACCTTACCACCTGTCATATTCTTGAGCCATGAGCCCTTTACTATATTGTTAGCTCTATTTATGTTTCCAGGTTTAAAGTAATCCCCACTAGCATCAACAATTAAGTTTGCTATCTGCCCTTCTGCAAAGTTAGTCACATAGGAAGAAAGATTCCAACCAAGACCTTTAAGCCTTATAAAGTTAAACATAGCATCGAAGAAAGCGGTAAAAGCAAAAGTCTTACCTAATTGAGCTTCTTGATTAGTTAGTCTATTATGAAGCTTCTGAGCTTTAGCCATATTTTCAGCAGTTATACCTGGACTTGCCATTTCATACTCTAAAGCAGAAAGCAATTCTGGTATTTTTCCTTGCATTATCTTTTCATCTGTATTGAGTATTCTACCTGTTATAGTAGTACTTAAAGCAGAAGTAAAACTATTAATTCTTTGATTATTTGTTAAGCCTAAAGGAAGATGTCTTTTTAAAGTTGTATCTCCAAATTCATTCTTACTACCATAGTTACCAAGAACAGCTCTATTAAACCAGGATTCCATTTGCTTATTAGCATTTACCCTTACTCCTTCTAAAGCAGTTTCTTTTGTACTAGCATTGGTAACAGTAGCACCAGTATTAGTGACTGTAGGTTCTTTAATTTCTTCATAGTGTCCTTTCATCATTTCCATTATAGGAAGAACCTCTTGCCTAGCTGCATACTCCATAGTCATATAAGAGTATAATTTTAGAATCTTAGGTAAATCAAAAGATTTTTCCTGGACAATTTGATTTGTAATACCACTCCTTATAACTTTTCCTACTTCAAATGCCAAAGCATTCTCTCCAGGAAGTTTAGCCATTATAGCTGCAACATTAGCTTCTGTACCCAAATTCTCAGCAATGATATTTAAAGCATCCTGATTCATTGTGTTCAGATTATAAACATTATATTGAGTAAAAGGCTGGGTCAAGGAAATACCTAGAGCCTGTTTTAATCTTAGGATTTCTACTTGATACCTAGAATTAATTTCTTCTTTATTGGAGTTAAGAAAGTCTGTGTTAATTTCATATTCAGCTCTTCCAGTAATAGGATCAACTTTAGCATGACTCAAAGAATTTTGGACATTGATTCCAAATAAACCTCTAATCTTATCATACATATATCTTGCAGCTTCAGAAATCTTTTCAAAGAAAGTAGTATGAGGGCTAGTTAATATCTCTATTAAATTCTTAGCTAAACTAGGTAAAGAGTTAGCATTGAACTTTCTCCTTACATCAAGAGGCATAACATCAAACATCTTTTGTTGAACTCCCATTAATAGATCATGAAACTCTTTTAAAGTGTCATTCTCTTCAATGATCTCAAACTTCTTATCATAGTACCCTGTATCAAAAGTAGTTTGTACAGGAGTTAATACTCCATTTACCATGGTCATATTAACTCTCTTTCTTCTTGGTACAGCATAGTTATAAGTCATACTAGGATTCTTACCCATACCTGTAGAAGCATTCTCATAATAATCATTTACTAAAGCAAAAGGGTTATTTCTCTCTGTCCACTTTGCTACTTTTGCAGCTTGCTCAGCAGCAGTACCTCCTTCAGCAGCAATACTGTCTGTAACAATATCAAGCATACTCTCATAATCCTTAATTAATTTCTCTTGCTTAGCTAACTCTTCTTTATAGCCTTGTTCTCCAAGTATATCAACAAGCTCTTGTCTATAAGCATCTTGTTCAGCTTGAGTATAATTATATCCTGGAGCTGTAATCTCAGGCATCTTTCTTATATCAAGAACTACTGTATGTTTTTTAAACCAATTTCTTTTTTTATTGTGAGCAGCAGCAACTAACTGATCTCTTCTAACAGGATCAGGAGTTTGATAAGCATTATCTAAATCTTGTTTAAAAGTATTAAACATTTTATTTCTTTCTTCAGCATAACTACTATCATATCTTTGCACTATAGCATCCTTAAACAAACCATTCTTATCTTCAGCCTTAAATAGATCATAAGAAATACCTTTAATCCCTAACCAACCTGCTTTTCCAGCTAAATCATAATCTAAACCATGAGAAGCTTTAAGTCCTTTCATAGCAGCATCCAATCTATCCTTCATGCCATCAATCTTTTCTTCAACATCTTTAGCAAAAACTAAATGAGTTTGAAAAGAATTCTGTAACATATTCATCATCACTTGTGGTACAATACCATTAGTACTAAATACACCATTGGTAATATCCATCATAAACATATCAACCCAACTAGCATCTTTTAAGCCTGTACCTTTATGAGTCAACTCTTCATAAGTCAATGGCTCATTAAACATCTTTTGTACTTTTCTGTTTGAGTTTATTCCACCAGTAAAGAGCTGCTTTGATTGCAAGTATAATTTGTTTCTAGGTATTTGTACTCGTTCTTTCCAGCTTGTAAGTAAGTCTTGAACATCTTGAGAAACAATGACTTCACCAGTAACATCATCAAATCCTGTATTAACATAATGAACTACAGGCCTACCATTAACTGTAGAAGTCTGAGTTTCATGAAATAGAGGATGTATATTACTAGGATCAAAAGTACCTAAAGCTTCATAAGTATTTATAATCTGATAAGCTTCTTTTATATCTTCTGGATTTCTTGAATCAAGGAGACTGTCAAGCCTGGCAAAGTCTGCATCAGCGTAGAAAGCCAACTTATCAATAGCTGGAGCAGCTTTTAAATCTAAAATCTCTTCACGAAGTCCAGAAATGCCAAGTTCAGTTGAACCTTCTAATCTAGTTTCAAGAGTATTTTGTAATGCAGTTAGCTCTTTCAACTTAACAGTATTATTAGAAAACTTTCTTTTATCAGCTTTTACTTTAGCTAATCTGGCTTCAATAGCATTTGCAAGACTTTCCTTATACTGAATTACTTTTTCAAATTTAGGAGCAACAGCAAAGCCTGTAGCAGGCATATCAAAAACATCTAACTCTGCTACCTCTGTATCATTAATTAGATTATCAATCTTTCCAAAAAGTTTAACATTAGGTTCTAGCACATATTTAAAAGTGCTATGCCCAGCAGGATTAGTGTATTTAACTTCTCTGTAAGGTAATAACAATTCATTAGATTCTATACCTAATTGATTATTTATATAATCCAGATAATGATTATTTATTTTATCTAACCTGGAAGTATCAGTAATCAATCCTGATTCATCAAGAACTCCAAGTTCCTTTAAATGACTGATTGTATTTTGTTGACTATTACAAGACATATGATTTTGATTTATTTACAATTAAATGGTATTACAAAAGTAGGGTTTTCTGAAGGTTGATCCAACTTGAACAACACTTCATTTTCATCTCCTGCTAATTTAGCATCCTGAGCATTTTGTTTTGCAATGATCTCTGCTTCAGTAGCTAATTTTTTATTCTGATTAGCTTGAGCTTTAACAATCTCAAGAGAAACTCTAACTGCATCAGTTGTTATCGTACCAGGAACATAAGCATCTCCTAATACTTTAACAAGAATGTTTTGAACAATCTTAGCTAACCTATCCATGATACTATCAGAACTTTCTTTATATTGTTTATCTTTCATCTCCATTTGGAAATTAGGCTCACTAAGAGCTATAGCTACAAATTCATAGATATTAAATCCAGCATAAGCTACTGTTCTTTCCCTTTCAGTTGTACCCTCTGTAGTTTCTCCAGTTTTTTGTTTAGCTCTTTTCTCTACATAAGCTTTCCACTCTGGGCCCAAAACTTTTCTGGTCTCACTAAACAATAAGACAAGATCAAGAATTTCTTTTGGTGCAACTACTCCTGGTTTAAGATTACCATTAGAATCTACATATTGAGAAATAAATTGTACAGTCAAAGCATGTATAAGTTCATGAACTATAGTTTGAGCTATACTTTCTTTATCAAAAGTAGAATAGTATTCTTCATCAACAACAATAGTATTTTCACTCCTTACGTATTTACCCCTAGATAATCTCTTTAAATCTCTTAGTTCAATCTTTACATCTCCCATATATGGAAGAAGAGCATCAAGTAGAGGCTTTAAGTGTGGCTCTGAAAATTGAGATACCTTTAAGGAATCTATAATTTCTTTTACAGTACCATTTCTTAAAAAGAAAGGATCACCAAGAGTACTTTCTCTTTTAGGATTAATAGTAGGTTGAGCAGGTGCAGGATTCATGTAAGAATCATTAACAATACTTTGTGCATCACTTTCTTTTAAAGAGTATTCAGCCATACCAAAAACACCTAAAGCAGAAATTCTTCTGAATGAATCTCCATCTTTCTCAAAGACTAAAAACTTTTTTGTTCCTTTCTTAGCATCTGGGTTATATATAGAAACATATTTTAGCTTATTGAATACTTTCAACTCTGCATCTGACATAGTTTCTATATTAGCTTCAAAAGAAATTAAGTTATCCAAATCAGTTTTATCACCAAAATATTTTTCATTTGCAGTTTGTCTTTCAGTATCAACCTTTGGCAATCTTTGTGGATTGTTTTGGAAATACTGTCTAGCAAATTTACTTGTTCTTCCACCTTGACTTCTACCTAGTATTTGATAAAATATCTGAGGTTTATCTTGGTTATTCCACTCCCTTAAAGTTTTACCAAAAGGTATAGTATTTAAATAAGAAACAGGTATGTACTTAGTAAATTGAACAGCTTGTTGTATTCCACCCTCAAGGTAATTATAAGCAATTAAGTCTTGGGCTAAATCTCTAGTTGTATATTCTTGCCCATTAAAAGCAGGCAATGGAATATTAACATCTATAAGTTCAATCAAAGCCATGTACAAATAGTCTTCATCAAAATTCTCCCCTTTAGTATTATCAAATTTAATTGTAGATGGTAAACCATTTCTATTTATATCAAATTGAAATCTTGATAAAAGATTATTATTTTTTAGAATTTCATATACAGCACTTTTATCCTTCATTAAATTCCTTAGATAATTAGCAAGAGATTTCTTAGTTTCTCCTTTATCCATAAACAATCTAAATCTTTCTGTAGAAGGATCACCAACAAAAGTACCTAATCTCTCTGAAGTAACAAAGAACTTTTTCATTTCTTGAAAAACATGTTGTTGTCTTTCAAGCACTTTAGAACTTGATGCAGATTCATCAGATATTTCATTCATAATTTCATTAGTTACTCCAATTACATGTTGATCATTATAAGGGAAATAACTATTCCACATATCATAGCCAGTAGAAACAGCATTAACTAACATACTTCCAACAGGAGTAGTAGGCTTTATAAGGTATTTATCAAATGGTACATACCCTTGTTTAAGTAATTCAGCATTATCTTTATTAGTAAAGCCATTATTCTCTTCAACAAAACCATTTATAAGTAATTCATTACGAGTCATAGGAGTCAATTCTTTGCCTCCCTGGTAACTTTGAGTATAGATATTATAAGTCCAACCTTTATTTCTTAACTCACTTTCTGCATTTTGATTAAGTTCTCTATCTATTTTTACATACTCACCTACTAAGCTACTAACATTACTAATCATAAAGCCTTTCTTATTATGCTCAATATCTGAAATTATACTTTGAACACCTTCATACTTTTCAATAGTTTCAAAGAAAGACTTTCCAAGACCACTATCATTAATATTCATTCTTGACTGTAAGAAACTTGCATTCTTAGCATAAGAATGTAAATCTAAAAATAGTCTAAGAACTTCTGTTTGAATTGCTGGACTAGGCTTAGTAAGATTAGAAAACAATTCTTTACCTGTAAGCATACTAGGCATTGCAGTAGCATCATATTCGTCTCCAACTTGATAATCTGCATACAATTTTTCAATAATTCTATCTTCAGCAAACTTATCATATTCTTGAGTATTAGACTGAGTTTTATTCATAGCTTCTACATACTCTCTAATGATAGGTTGTGATAGTATCATATAAGGTAATGAACCTACTCTATAGTAGCTGCCATTCTTTTCGTAAGCTCCTTTTTTATTTGCTTCAAACTCTTCCTTAGTAATTTCCCACATGTCCTTATCAAAACCTAGAGCTGATAATAGAGAGTCAACATTTATGGTAACACCATTAATATTCAGCCTACCCATAATTTGTTCTTTCTCATTATCTGTTGCTGTATTTTGTCTTTCAGCAAAGACATCAGCAATACTTCTACGGATTCCCATAGGAGCTAAAGAGTCTGTTCTACCAAGTTCACCAGTAGATATTTGTGTTCCAATTTGTATTTTAAAAGGTATAACATCTCCATCTTCATCTCTTGTTTGCAATTGTATCTTCTTATCAGATTGCTGTACCATAGAGTGAAACACTACATAATTAGAATATACTCCAATCCCTAGTTTACCTGATGCTCCTAAAGCCATCTTTTTCTTTTGATAAGTATCTGATAACATAGTAAAGTAAGTGTTGTCTTCTGCACCTGTCACCTCTGCATCTACCATTTCAGCTTGGTCTCCAGCAAACTCCATAGATAAAACCTTATTAATCTTTTGCTGAACTTCAAGACTATTATTAGATAACACAGAACCATGAATTTTTACAAACTCATTCTCATATATTTTCTGTTGAAGCTTATCATTAATCATATCTAATTTCTCTCCAGGTTCAAGCTCACTTAAATCAAAGTCAACATCTTCTCCAAAGATACCTCTAAACAAATTATCTTCTGGGTTATCTCCCCATTTATCAGACTCTTTTAATACAGCCTGTCTTGCTGCTTCATCAAAGGGTCTTATGTTACCATTATCATCTGTATAAGTATGTAAATGATAAGTAGTTTCTTTATCTACATCATAATCAAGTCCTTTCTGTACAGACAAGTTCTTGGGAACTATCATTAAGTCTCCTACCTCTGGAGGTAAGATACCTACTATCTCTACCTGAGACATAGAAACGTGACCTGATGTAGGAATTCTGAAAGAAGTGATGTTGAGTAAGCTAGGATCAATTTTTCCTTCTCTCAATCTCAACACCCCTTCTCCATCTCTATATGTGTATTCATCAGTTAAAAGATTAATTAAGTTACCTTTATTATCTCTAAATTTAGAAGGTAACAAAACTTGTGTTTTTTTCAATTTACCTCCCTCATGATAATCAGCAGCTTTTAGTTGACCTTCCCAACTATCTAAGTATATTATCTTTGATTCATCAACACCTTTCATGTCTTTCTGGAATCTAAAGCCACCTTCAGAACCCAGGACATAAGCGTTACCTGGCATTTTAACCTTAACTAATCTATTTGTTACAATAGCATTAAGTAAAGACTCATACCTATTACTATTAGGAGACATCCACAAAGGTAAAGTAAACTGAACATCTTGTGCAGTATAGTTACCCTCTTCAATGGCTTTAAAAGCTTTTTCCCCTACCTCTTTTTTCAAGTCCTCAATTTCTACAGTAGTAAGATTTCCAGACTTTAATTTTTTTACTCTATCTATAGGTAGTGAAACAGTAAATCCTTTTTCATCTTTTAAGTTAGTCATCATAGTAAGACTCAAAGCTTCAATGTCTTGTCTAGGATAACCTCTATCTTCAGCCTCTCTCTTCAGTAAGTCCTGAAGTTTCAACATTGTCTTTTCAGTATCAATAGGATTACCTTCTTTATCCATACCTAGCTCTTTGAATAGCATATTCCTACGTAACTTAGTATAGTTATCAAAGTTGTCAGCAAATCTTTTAGCTAAGTCTTTACCATTAATAGTCTCCCCATTATATTCAAATCCTTCTAAGTCCATCATCCCATCCCCAAACAATAATTTTAGAGTTTGAGTACCAAGAGAGACTTGATCTTTTTTATTTTTTCCAGATTTAAAAGGAACATCCTGTTGGATTCTAAAGTTATCTCTATCTAATACAAGAGTAGAACCAGCAATTTCTTGCTCAGTTACCTTATCATTGAAAGTACCATCATGGTTGAATATAGCTAGTGGATTAGTTACACCACCCACTTTATTACCAGATTGGTAAGAAGCTCTTACACTCATTCCTGTATCTTTCTCTTTCTTCTCAAGTAACTGTCTAACTTTATCAAGTTCTGAACCTTTAGTAATTTGAGGAATAAGAGGGAAAGAAGAAGTCTTTATATACATCATTCTCATAGCATCAAATCTATCCTCTTCTTTAAAGCCTGTATGTACTGGCTTAATTGGTTGCAGAATTAATTCCATTTCTTCACCAGTAAAATCTTTACCTGAAGCAATCTTTGCTAATATAGCAGTATGGTGAGTAGAATGTAATCTTCCTTGTCTCCATAGTATATCAACGTGTTCTCTAACAGTTGTGTATTCTTGAGCATCAGTAGCTTCTATACTGAAGTAAGGAGCTATTTTAGGAAACTTCTTTTCAATATTAGAGAAAGCTTCTTTTACTTTATTTGGCATTTCAGTATTGAGAGACTTATGCTCATTAAATGCAGCTATAACTTGTTTTTCTGCATCAGTTAATCTCTTATTCTCAAAGAGATCAGCTAAGAAATCTAAGTTATTGCTTGAAGCAAATTGGTCATTTAAAAAGATTTGATTGTATCTCTCACCAATTGAATTGGCTATCTTACTACCTGGAGCCAGTAATAATGCTAGTCTCTTACCGACATTAGTACTAATTTCTTTTACTGCTAGTGCATAAGCATTTCTTCCATATTCAGCTTTAGGTAAATAAGGTTTACCATTCTCAAAATACTTCTTAATTTTATCTTGAGAATACATTGCTATATCCCCAGCAACAGTCATATTTATGTTTGCATTAGTAATTAAACTATTGATGACAAAATCAAAAGCAGACATCTTTATTTTCTCTACAGGTGATCCTCTAAAGCCATTGAGATATTTTTCATTTAAGTATTTAGGAACAAGTTCATCTTTCTCATTTTTAACTGTAATCCCAGAGTCTTCCCATTCTGCCATCTTAGTTGTTACCTCATTATCTACTACACTACTAATAATTTCTTTAACCTTGTCTTTCATATTCTTTTCAAACCAGGCTTTATCATGTTTTCCAGGAGCATTAATCATTAGAGAAAGAACAGATTTACCTGTTTCTTCATCTACCATGTTATTAAGTTCTGGAATCATCAAGAACATTTGAGCTGCAAAGTCATAACCTTTAATATCAGTTCCTTTGGCTTTATGTTTTGCAATATAATTTGTAATCCTTTCTAACTCTGGTAATACTGTCTGAGAATATAAAGCTTCTACAATTCCATCAGTCATAGATACAGCACCATTATCTATATTAAAGTGCTTGCTTCTTAAATTAAGTACAGCAGTATATAAAGATAACATTTGAGACTTATCAGACATAGTAGGAAAGAACATTCTAGCCATTCTTAATGGGATAGATTTCTTCTCATCAAAGTATTCTTTAAGTTCTCCTTGTTCTGTATCTTGGAATAAACCAAGCTTAGTTAATTCATGATCAGAATCAGATAGGTCAGTTATAGAGTTATTATCTCCAAAGACTCTTTTACCAAGTTCCTTCAAAGCTGTAATACCAATATGATCAACATAAAGTTTATTCCTAAAATTCTCTGATTCATCTATTAACTTTAAGAAGAAAGAATGCTGACTAAAAGGCTTATTTAATAAAGCACTTCTATACCCTTCAGTATCAAACTTTAATCTATTCACCATATCAGTAGCAAACTTAGTAGGTGTAAAACCATAGATGGACTTACCACCATCTCTAAAAGTATTAGTAGTAGCATTCATACTATACTTACTTTCAATTCTTGAGATAGTTTTTAGAACATTAGTTGCATCAGTAAAAGGATGATTTTGAGGGGTATCATCAATGGTAGTATCATCTGTTTTAACCATTACATCTAAGTAATGAGCTAATAGTCCAAAGATACCCTCAGTATTATTTTTCTTTTCAAAAAGTGTAGAAAAAACCATTTTTTCTTTACCATCCTTAGTTAGATAAGTGACTTCTTTATTTCTCATCTCTGAGATAGTCTCATCAGATAATGAAATACCAAATTCATCTAACCATTCTCTAAGCTCAGTATTACTTATATCAACTCTTCCTTTATCTCCACCTTTAGGTAAAGTGATTTTATCTTTCCACTTATCAAATTTCTCTAGTAAATATGCAGCTCTTTCTTTATTTAATTTGTGTACACCATTTTCAACAAAGACTAAATTGTTTGGGCTAGCTATAAAATTATTAGTCCAGCTATCTCTGATAACTCTAGTAATTTCTGTTGAATTAGTATCATAAACTTTTAATGTATAGTTACCATTTCTATTTTTAGAAAACATAACAAACTTCATTGAAAGAGTATGTCTTGTAAAATTATAAACTAATTCATTTTTTATTTGATCATCAGCAGTTTTTAATTGCTCAATTACTTGTCTTAACCAAGGATAAGTTTTTACATTCTCTTCTAGCCTTACCATCATTGCAGAGAAATCTGACTCTACAGACTGAGGAGAAGAGAACACTGTTTCTAATATACCATAAGCTTTATCGAATCCTACATAAAGTGGTACTCCAAGAAAACCAGTTTTAACTTTACCATCAGGGCCTACAACTTTAACTCCTGCTAAAAATCTTTTTAATCTATAAGAAGAAGTAGTCTTACCACCCTCTTCTAAAGCAGACTTTGAATAGTTCTTAACTGTTAGCCCTTGATCTTCTACTGTTTCTATTTCTATATCAAGTTTAGATTCTTTGATACCAGTAAATTTCCTGACTTTAGCCATAGCAAACTTTTCTAGTGTTTTCCAATTTTTATTAACACTATCATATACTGAGCCTTCAGTCTCCAGCCTTTTTACAAGATTTTCTAAAGCAGGATTACTTACTGCTAACCTTTTTAAATTATCTAATGTTGCTTTGTTTTCTTTTTGTCCTGGCCCAATCATTTCCATATAGGACTTCTTGATTGAATTCAAAGCTTCTTGTTTATCTATTTTAGCTCCATATTTAAAATCAAGCTTCTTAGATATTTCATTAAAAATATAATCTACTATTTGAAAGTTTTGACGTATAGATAAACCAGGAACATTATCTCCTACATCTTCTTTCATCCTAAGTGTCTCTTGAGAAGTCAAAGGATAAGGAGAATCAAAAGAGTCTCCTAAATCTTCTAATTGTTTTTGTATAGCAATTATATCTGGGTCAGAAGGGGATATACCCATGTCCAAAAGACTTTTCATAGTAGCTTTTAAAGCTTCAATAAGTTCTAAATTATCTTGAACAGGTTCAGTAAACTCTTCATTAGCAGACTGCTTAATAGCTTCTTCTTGATTAGTTAAAGTTTCACCTTCAGTATCTTTTTTCTTTATCTCTGCAACTTTACTAGGAGTAGGATTAGCTACATCAACTGAATCTTCTACTGCTTCATAAGTAATAACAGGTTGAATCATAGTAGCATAAACAGGCTTGTCTTTAGTCCCCACATTATAAGACATAATAGAAGTGTCCAGATTATTTTTTAAATGATCTCTGTAATCACCATCTGGTAACACATCCCCATCAGCAGTTATCTTTGCCATTTTTCTATTATCAGCAAGACCTAGTTTAGAGATATTAGGCTTTAGCCTAGGCATAACATTTTCCCTCAAAACTTTTAAGTCTGCTTCCAATCCTGCTAAGTATGCTGGGTCTCCTATTTTACTATCCTCTGGGTAAAGTCTAATATAACTTTTTCCATTTACCTTTTGTCCTTTAATCCCAAAGACAATAGCATTACCATGAAAAGCAAGATAAGCATCTCCATCCTTAATTTTAGGAAGAATTCTACTTTCAATATGAGGAATAATTCTAGTCGTATCACCTTTAATATAAGTCACCATTGCGTATTGCTTAACTATTGGAGCAATTTCATCAGTGTCAAACATATCAGTTTCAGTGATAGAAAGAAACTTATCTCTCATGTTTTGATTTATCCTTGAAGGTTCTTTCTGACTAACATAGTTAGCTATGATATTGTATAAAGTATTCTGTAAAGATTCCCTAAAAGGTTTTCTCAATACTTCTAATGCAATATACTTACCATCTCCTGTCTGTCTAATATTATAAAAATGACCATCTCTGAAATCTCTTTTTCTATTAATTAAGACTCTTCCATCTTTCTCAAATCTTTCTTCTCCGTTTAGTATTATCTCTCCCTGGTTATTTGCTATAGCCATTTGACTATGTGGGTTAGCTTGGTTAATTGTAATAGTAGGTTTATCCTTACTAATCTTCTTTAACATCCCAGGTCTCTTCTCTGTAATTTTTATCTCAACAGATTTATTCTCTTTAAACTTATTTCTAAAGTTCATTAGAGTAGCTTGAGCTTCTTTTATAATTTCTCCTTGCTTCTTAGGATCATGCTCAAACCCAATATTTAAAGGGCTGTACCAATCTTTATCATGAATAAGGAATACACCTTCATTTTCATTATCAGTAGCTATCATAGGCACTTTAGCATACCATTCTGGAGAACCTTCTGTAACATTATTTGCTTCCATCCATTCCCCAAAAGTTGTAGTACCAGACTTAGTAATTGCATCTTCCCATACTTGTACTCTTATATCTTTATAGTTAGGTGGGATTCTAACAGTTAGCCTAGTACCTGGATGGAATTTATTCGGGTCTAATAGCTTAGTACTATTTACTTCAGTAGCGTTAACTAAATCATCTGAAGTGTCTTCCCTAATTACTCTAAGAGTACCATCCTCATCTTCAAACATGAAAGTATCATGAGGTAAAGATATATGTGCTGCTCTTAACCCTGTACTTACAGCCTTATAAGTAGGAGTATCTTTAATACTAGTTTGATTAGTATCTTGATCTAACTCAACAGTAGGAGCTGCTTTATCTTTAGCTTTATCAAAAGCTTCTTGATTAGCTTTTTTCTCTTCTTGAGCTGTATCATTAGTCTTTGTTTCTTCATTTTCAACAAGACCTAATATCTCTAAGTGAATAGATTTTCTATCTCTAAATAAATCATTATAAACCTGATTAAAATCTACCTCTTCAAAACCAGCAGCTTTCCACCCTTCTACTAAAGCATTATAAATTCTATCAGTAGAATCTTTTTCATTCTGAATAATATAATCTTTTATAAAATCTCTAAAACTAGTACCCATGTTTTCTAGTTTCATACTCTCTACATAAGACTTAACTGATTCACCTAACTTCTTCTTAGTTGCTTCACTCATGTTAGGTAGTGATGAAGGTTGAAAAAATTCATCATAGTTTTCATCATTTGTAAGAGCTTCTGTATTCCCATTTTGAGCCTCTTCCAAATCAGCTAAACCTACAAGATTTTCAATCTTCCTAGTTTCTCCTCTTCTTTCTTCACTAACTTTACCCTCATCATTAACTGTAAAAGCCACTTCTGCTTCAACAGCTTCACCAGTAACTTCCTTTACTTCAGCTTGTTCTATTTTATCATTGATTACTTCTGTAACATTAGGATCAACTATACCTTCTGTTTCTAATTTCTCTTTAGCCTTAACAAGTTCTTCTTTTGTCTTAGCGTTCTTTACTTCTGCAACAGCTCTTTCTTTTTTAATCTCTGCCACTTTCTCTGGCTTAGACCATTCATTAATTCTTTTTGAAGATTCATTCTTTACTACTTCCAATTCTAAATTATCATAGTGGAGTAAAGTTAAATCTGTATAATCATATTCATGTACAAGAGCTGTCTTCTCTGCACCCCATTCTTCTTCTTGATTAATCTCTCCTAAACGTGCTTCAATTTCCTTATATCTTGCATGTTGCTTTGGGGTAACTTCTTTTCTATTAGCAATAGCTGCTGCTTCAGCATGTAGTTGTATATATTCTCTTTGACTTGCTTCTAAAGATTGTAGTAAAGGGTCTTCCAATACTAACTTTTCTAGCTCAGCATTATTTCTTTTTTCATACTTAACAGAATCTTCTAATACTTGTTGGCTATCTGCAATAGTAGAAGCAACAGTAAAGTCATTAGACTTCTCATAAGCTTTAGTAAACTTTTCCTTAATAGATTTAGCTTGAGCTATAATGTCAGGAAAGTTATCAATAACATGTTTTAAATCTTCTTCAGTGGTTAACCCAAGTCCTCTAAGGACTTCAGTATCTTGATTTTGAATAGCCTCTAGTGTACCTTCAAGAGTACTAATATAACTGTCAAAAGCAGTTTCTTTTTGATTAAGATAATCTAGTTGCAAAGATTCAAATACATTATCTCTTTGCATTTTAAACTTAATAGCATCAACAGCTCTTGTATCTCCTTCTTTTTCAGCTTTAGCAATAGCAGTCAAGTTCTTATCTATCCTTTTACCTACCCCTGCAATAAAGTTATCGTGCATTTTACCATAGACTTTAGCTACAGTATTATCTCCAATCTTATCAGTAATAGCCCCCATTCCAGCAAAAATACCACCACCAAAAGCACCACCTATCATAGAGTCTCTCATCTCAGCATCCCACAATTCAAAGTCAAGGAAGACATCATTAGTGCTTTTAAGAGTCTTATACTCAGCATACTTAGATACTCCTGTTTGAATAGCTTCTTCTATAGATTCTGTACCCATTTGAGTACCTAAACCTAAGACTGCTTTTGCTTTTTTATTCTTGATGCCTTTAAACATATAGTCTGTAAGTGCTTCTGCACTACCAGAAAATCCAGCATTAATACCTTTTGCTTTTGAAAAAGGACTTGCTTTCCCTATCATCCCAAACTGTAAAGCATTGAGTAACATTAAAGGGCCAACCTCCATCTTATATCCAAGAGCAGCAGCTTCACTAGCGTATTTAATTGCATCAGTATGAGAATACCCCAGGTCTAAGTATTTCTCCTTGACACCTTCAAAAGTCTCAAGCCCATTTATATATCCTTCATGAACACCTTTCCAAGTACCAAAAAGAGCATTTTTTAAAAGTTTTCCTTTGCTTAGCCAACTAGCAGCTTGTACTGGTGCAGCACCACCAAGAGTTTGAGCAGAAAGATAAGTTAAAGCAGCTTGTTCAGCAAAAGCTCCAGCTACTAACCCACCAGTATAAGCAAAATTTTGAGCTTGTTTAATCCAATAAGTAGGGTCAGCTAATGAATCTCCTTCTTGATAAATAGGAGCATCCCCCATTTTCCTTAAACTTGAAGTAATTTCAGATAACCAATTACCATATTCTTTTTCAGTACCACTAGCCAAACCAGTCATATCTGGAACATCATAATTAAAGTTATCAAGAAAACCAGCAGCTATAGTTGGAATAGCATTCTTTCCCATGTTCCAAAGCTGTTCCCCATAACCTTGGTTAGCTGATAGAGTAGCATTGTAGTCGATAGCTTCATCAACTGTAAAGTTACCCCCTTGTAACCTAAAGAGGTCTCCTGCATTATTAATAGATACACCTTTTTCAAAACCCCCTTGAGTATCTGCTAAATGAGTTAAACTCTCTTCTGAAAGAGCTGTGTCCATATTTCTACCAGGAGTAATTGGTGATTCATTTGGAATACCAAAAGCTTCTTCTGGAGTTTGATCAGAAATTTCTATTTTTCTACCTTTACCCATAACTTATTTTTTAATGACTGATTTTTCTGGTTTGTTATTTTCTATAACTTGTTCACGTAAAAAGAGTTTAAGAACATCAGGAGAAGTAGTATAATCAAAAAGTCCTTGTTCTTTTAAAGTTTCCCAACTAAGTTCTTTATCTTGATTCCAAGATTTCATAAGTATATACTTTTCTTCTTCAGGATCATATTCTATTTTAAATAGAGTTTCAGGAATACCTCCCATTTCAAATGCGTAAGAAGCAGTGGGCCCTTTAGCTTTTATTGCAGCTATATTTAAATCTACATTTTGAGCAGCTTCACTATAAGTTTCATCAGAGTGTAATCTCATTTGTCGAATAGTTGCATTATCCATACCTTCCATCCCTTTAAAGTTTTCCCAAACATCTCCAGGCACATTAGAATAACGTAAAGAAAAACCTTCTTCTTTCCATCCCCAATCACTTGTATCAACTCCTGCTTCTTTTAGTTTAGAATTATTTGGTACAAAATCTATAATATAATCTCCCCTCTCTTGTCTCCAATTCATTTGTCCATAACCTTTTGTAACTAATTCTTGAGGACTGCTTGTACCTGTTCTTGTGTAAAGTTCTTGCATTGGATTAGAACTAGCACCCTTTCCAAAATTAAAAGACCAATTTTTATCTACAGTAACATTAGTCCCACCACGCTTATTACCAAGTGGGTCATAACTTAAAAGATTAATATCTTGAACTATTGGCTCAATACCTAATTTATCTAAAGAATTAACTAAACCCATACCAACCTTTCCAATTTGAGAAGTTAGATTAGCAGGCATGAAGCCTCTAGTTATAACCATATTATCAGCAATCTTTTCATCAAAATCTCCAATTGACTTAGTTAAAGCAGATTGAATGGCTTCAACTCTCCTTCTTTCAGAGTAATCTGTAACTGTGGATGAGCCAAAAGTTCTTTTAGGATCATAAGGAAGGTGTTTAGTTTTAATACCCCAACCACTATCTTTCAAAGCCATTATTTCAGCAGTTAGTTTACTAGCTCTAGCTAATTTCTTTTTATTCCCATCAGGAGTATCTTCATAACTAGATGGGTCTTCCCCTGCTGCTCTTAATATATCATTTGCATTAGTCTTAGCAAAACCACTATAGAGAGATTGTAATTTATTATAATCAATTTGTTCTTGTGGTGTTAGTGTCTTACCAGCAGCAGCTTTAGTATGTAAATCAACATACTTTTTACCCATCTCTCCTTGTTCTCCTATTGTTACAACTTTGTGTGCCCTAATAGCAGAATCAATATTGTCTAAAGTTTCAATATCTCCTGCTGCTTCAGCACCATCTCTTTCTAAATTGTAGGCATAGAGAAGTTTATCTTTATCAAGACTTGCTTTTAATCTAGCCATTTCTTTATCATTTAAAAAGTCTTGATTCTGTTTAGACATATCTTGTCTAAAACCTTGAGTAGAAAGTCTACTAGCATCAGCAGCTTTTTGTGCCTGGACTCCATAAGGATTAGCTTCCAGATCAATATTTTGATAACCATATATTTTACCCATAGCAGTCAAGTCTGATGCAAAAGCAAATTCTTGGTTAACACCCCTTTGGTATTTTTGTCTCTCTTCTAATCCTAATTTAGAGTAATCAGCGTAATCAAGAGCTTCACCAGTTTCCTTATTATAATATTTATAAGGAGAAACATCATATCCTTTATCACCTAGTCCCTTCATCTGTTGGCTATAGTTAGCAAAATTAGGATCACTTTGTAACCTGGCTACAGCCATATCATGTATTTCATCTTCTGTTAGTTCATCTTTACCAACTAACCATCTACCAGTTGCATCATTGTATTTAGTTGCATTACCTTTAATGTTTTTCATTATACTCTCAAGATTCTTGAGAAGATCAGGTCTCGTAACAACATTACTACCTTGCCATTTAGCATTAGGATCAGTTTCTAAATTTGTCTCTAACTTATCAATAAAGTTGTTATAAAGACGATTATATAAAACAGGGTCTTCAGATTTTTTATCTTTATTTTCTTCTACCCATTTAGCTACAGCAGAAGCTCTTCCTTCAATTTGACTCCACTCTCCACCAAGTTTATCCTTTTGCATAGCCCTTTGAGCTGCCTTTAATGCTGGCATCTGTCTATTATACTCTAAAGGATTCTTTACTATAGTTTCAGTCAAATCTTTTATTTGGGTTTCATACTTATCCTGAAGAGCTTTAACTCTCTCTTTCTCTGAAGCTAAGTCTAAAAACTTAATATTATCTACAGCATCAGTAAGTAAGCCAGCCTCATTAACTAGTTTATCAGTTCTTGTTTCATGAGTATTAATAGCAGCTTGCATAAGTTCCCAAGGAGCTTTATACATCTTGTCATCAACAAACCTACCTTCAGTAGTTTGATAAAATCTATTTGCCATCTTTATTGTTTTTTGTGGATAATTGTCCTTTGCTATCTACAGTAATACCATACTTTGAAAGTTGATTAAGTAAATTCATCATAACTTCATTCTGCTTAGTAGCATTTAAATCTTTACCAGTCTGTTGTAAACCTTCTCCAAGAGTAGCTTTATCTCTTCCTAGTTGTGACCAGTAGTTAGCTAAGTCTTGTCTGTCAGCAATATCTCTTGCCCCCTCTCCCCCCATAACTACTTGGTCTTTCTGGTTTTGCATACCAGCTTCTTGAGTAGTCAGGTTCATTAACATTTGTATGAAGTTAGAATTAATATCACTAGCTGCTTGATCTCCTTGAAGATTGGCAGCTAAATCTAAAGCTCTCATTTGGTTAACACCTCTTGCAGTATTTCTTCCTCTATTTATCTGTCCAGCTTTTGATAACTCTAAGTTTTTTAAAGCTCTTGCTTGTTCTCCAGCTAACATCCCTTTAGCATCAGCCATAGACTTTAATCCTTCTTGACCATAGTTTTCAAAAGGATTAATATTAGGAGTCATGTTAGAGAAAGCATCTTTAGTATTTTTCATTGGAGCAAAGCTTGAATATAAATTACCAGCTAAACCAATTGCATCTCCAGTAGTTAAGTTAGGAACATAACCTTGTAACTTATCAAAGAATCCAGGTTGAGAAATAAGATTACCATTTGCATCAGTTACTTCTGCACCATTCTGTACAGGAAGACCACTGTAGCTATTTGTAAATTGATTAGCAATCATTGGGTCTGCACCAGCTAAACTATCAGTCATTGGTATGTTACTGAAGTCAATAGTAAGAGGATCAAATTCTGCGTTATCATATAATGGTGGTCTATCTGCTAATGTAGAGTAAGTTTTCTTCTTTGGATCATTGGGATCACCCCATACAGTCCCACCACCTGCAAACTCTGTCTTCTGCTTATAGTATTGATCAGCATCTAATATTTCATTAGTACCTCCTACATCAATGACTTGATCAGGAAGTTTATCTTTAGAAGAACCACCAGTAGGAGAAAGCTTAGTTGAAAACTTTTTACCATTAAAATCAAAAGTTCCAGTATTAGGGTCAACACCTTGAGCTTCAAGTTGTTTACGAGTCTCAGCAAAGATTTCATCTCTAGTTTTACCTGGAATAACTTCTTGAGCTACAGGGTCTTCAGCAATTTGAAACTTAGTCTTAGCTATAGTTTTTACTTCAGGGTAATCTCCTTTACTCATTAAATTAGCTATAGTAGCTTGTGCTTGTGCTGGTCTTTGTATATTAGGATTCTGCTCAAACATAGTATCTAAATAACCCTGTACAACATCTTCAGTCAAGTTTTGAAAACTCTCTGGAGTTTGATCAGCAGCAATACCTAAGCCTTGTAATCTGGAAAGTAACTTAGCTCTTTTTGTTGGAGGATCACCTACCATACCACCAGTAGCATACATATCTACAGTTCCACCATAGGAAAACTGTTGAAGACTTTCAATACCTGAAACAACATTCTGAACAGTTGTATCAAATTGTTCTTGTATTGCATTGACTTGTTCAGTTCTCTTTAAAGCATTTTTTGTAAGAGCATCTGTTGGGTTCTTTGATAATAAGCTTTCAAGAGTTTGCTTTTTGCCTTCTCTTTTCTTTTTTCTATCAGCCATAGTTTTTCCTTTAACTTTGATTCTATCTGAGTATATTTCAGTTCCAGGTTCCAAGTCTGCATCAATACCTCCCTGTTCATGGCTTGGGCCCTTAAACTCCATCATGTTTCCATCAGGAGTTTCAGCTACTTCATCCCCTTCTACTTCAACAGGCACTTTGCCTACCTCACCACCATAAGCAGCAGTATCAAACACTTTTCCTGCTAAACCTTGACCTTCCATCCCTTGTGCCCCAAATTGCATCATTAAACCCCCAAGAACATCTAAGCCCTGAGTGAAAGGATTATTGGCTGCTTCTGCTTGTCCTTTAATCCTATTAATTTGATTTTGTTGGAGTTCGCTATATGGATTCTCCATATAGTTTTTTACAGAAGTTCCAGTAGCATATTTTTTTCTCTTAGTTTTTTTCATTTTTATTTGAATGTTTATTCAGTTTTTTATTTACCTATGAGACAAAATTTCATTTTCTACTGAATAGTTTAATACCAGTTTAGTATCCTCAAAGGTATTAAATATTAGTCTTATTATCAAGTATTTGTCTCTAAATACTTCTTGTTGTGTCCAATCCTTAGTTAAGTTAATAGCTGAAGGGTTTAAGATTTTATCTGTATAGCCTACACCTTGAACTGAAACTTTATCTTTTAAAAACATAGGAACTGTATAATCTCCTATCATATCTCTAAAATCATTAATAGTCCAGTCTCTTTCATTCCTATCAATAAGAGCTTGACCTGAAGCTTCAGAGAGTTGCTGTAACATATAGTTTTCAGGATTCGCTTGAGTATCTTTTGCTACTAAACTAAGTACTCCACTATTTTGTCTTGAGTTATATATCATAGCTTCATTAAAAGTAACAAAGCGTTTATCAACATAACTTTCTGTAACAGCATCATAAGTACTAGCCTGAGTAATCAATTTTAAATTATCCCATACTCTAGTTTCTAAAGGACTAGAAAGAGATACATACTCTATAATAAAATCCCCTCTTATACCGAAGTAGTTTTGGTATAGAGTCTCTACATTATGTTTCCAAATACCTACAGTACCATGCTCCCAAGCATAAAACCTGTCAGGAGTGTTAATATAGAAATCAGGAGTATAATCATGATATGCAGTCCAACCATTGAATTTCATATTAAAACTCTTAGTCCAGGAGCAATCATAAGTCTCAGGCTCAACCAATAGAGTTCCAGGAAGGCATTGGTATTCAGTAACAGGAACTACAACTTGCTGAACTTCAGAAGTTACTACTCCTGCAATTAGTTCTTCAATATCTAATTGGAACTGTACAGAATCAATTACATTACCTGTAGCATCAGCATATCTATCCCACTTACCTACCCAACCATAATTATTAAGTCCATCATCAGGGTAAGGATTAGCAGTTTGTAAATCAGTAAGCATAGTAGCCCATTCTCCAGGAGTAAAGCCAGGATTTATTGTTGATAAATCTGATGCTATTTGAGTAGGGGTTAACTCTGTACCATATAAAGCTGCAATAGAATGCAGTAACATATTCTTTGATGAAGGCAGTGAACCCCCTGCACCCCCTCCACAAGAACCAGCACTTGTTCCAAATACAATTGGATAAGCAATTCCTAAAAAGGAATTATACTGACTATGTAAAGTTAAGAAGTTTGCATAGTCTGTTAAGTATTGTGTAGTTGGAGCAATTATAGGACTATCTAAAGAACTATCATGATAAATATTTGCAGACTCATTACAAAATGAAACAACAATTATATCTTTAGTAGAGAGGTCAAGACCAAAATAAGTTGTACTTGAAATTATCTGAGCATAGTTCACCCACCTTTCTGTAGAGTCTGTGTATTTATAAAGTGTTCCAGACCAATCTGGATTAGCAGCAGCATAGGTAACTACCCAATCATCAATAGCCTCACTAATAGCCAATAGACAAGGCCCAGCAGCTCCACTTTCTATTTGTGCAACTGTAGTCCCAGACCCACCACCAAAAGAACCAGAGGTATCAAAAAATACATGTATATCAGCAGTATTAGGCAAAGTCTGCATTACTTCAATATCAATTGTTTCTGTTGTTTGTCTTTCAAAGCACAACTCACAATCAGTAATTCCAGTATAAGTCCAACCTAATCCTTCTTCTGTTGCTATAGTTGCAGAGACATCTTCAAATACAGTCACGTTACCATTAGAATAACATAACTCATAATCATCAGTACTTATAGTACCTGGAGTGAAAATATAATCCTTCTTCGTCAAGAGTATTCTCTCATACCTTGAATCATAACTAAGTATAAAACCAGTACCATATTCATTAGAAGGGTTATCTCTATATGGATAAACCTTTGTATTACTATCATAATAAGATTCATCAAACTTGATAATAGTATTATTTTTAAACCAACTGAATTCACCAACATTACTTATTGGGTCAAGCTTATTGCCATCAAATCTATATACAGTATTTTGATTCTCTGCAACAAAGAATACACCACTAGGAGTTTTTATTGTTCCCCACTTGTGTTGTGTACCAGCAGAGTTACCTGTCTCATCATCAAGTATTTTCCTTGGAGGAATAGAGAAAAAGTCTCCAGTACCAATAAAAGAAATAATATCCCCTGTTGCTCTCTCTTGAATATTTTGAGGTAAATGCCATAAAGCTTCTTCAGTATGAAGATATAAATTGTTTTGAATTCTAAAGATATTATTTATCTCACCAGTTTCCCCTTCTATATCTCTATAGTTTAAAGGTAAAAAAGTTCTATAGTTATCTGTAAGCTCTTCTTGAAAAGACTGTTCAGAGTAATGACTTCTATGAGGAAAGTCCTCTAAACAATCAGAACAACAATCATACTCAAGAGCTAAGTGTCCAAATGTTTTCTCTTTATCTCTTCTATCATAATCAGGATTAACTTCATAGATTTCAGCTTTAGCGTAACCTTGATAAGTTCTACCACCATCAGCTTCAGGATCAACGTTAGTTACTTTTTCAATTGCATAACTATTTAAGGCTGCTTCATCATAACCTTCAGGAGAGGGTAAGAAATCAGTAAGACCAACAGTATTACCCATTCTCCAATTTACATTAACTCCTGTCTCAAACCATAGATTTGAAAGTACATCAGTAAACCATTGTATTTCATCATCATCTGGATTTGGAGAAAATTCAATTTCAGTATCTTCATCATTAACTGTATTCTTTAATCCTTGTTCATAAAGGTCTTGATAGACTCTTGCAGCTTGTCCTTTCTTAAAACCTGTAGCCAATTGTGTAACACCAAATCCTGCAACAACTACACCAGCAGCAGCTAAAGTACCAGCAGATAAAACAGTAATAGCTGTTCCAGCAACAACTGCAAGAACTCCAAGGATAACATTCCAAACCCCTTTCTTAGTTCTTCTATTCTTTATTCTAATATCATAAAAAGTAGAAGATAAGTATTTCATTGGGGCAATATAAGAATCACCATTAAAGATTTCAACAGAGTTACCTGTAGCCCCAGAAAAATATATAGGGCTAGACACTTCGTTATAATAAGGGGCAACTCTAAAGTTACTGTAAGGATCAGATAAACTTCTTTTCATTACAACAAAAGGAAGTTTAGTTCTAAAGTCTGCTATGTCTTTAGTAATATTAAGTTGAACAATACCAATCTTATTATCACCTGACAAATTATAAATATCTTTTCTTGTTGCTGTAGTATCAGTAATAGTCTTAGCAAATAAGCTGTCTAAATAAAACACCTCTTCAATCTCAGCTTCTACAGCAAAACTATCTTCTATTCTAGCATACTCTAAATTGTTATGTCTTGTAAAAACATGAAGATCAAACCCATCACTATCTCTTTCTCTCCTCTTATTTACACTTGCATCATAAGAAGTACCAGGCATTACATCTTGTACAATCTCACTTGATGTGTTTGAAGACTGTAATACATATTCTCCTTCTTGGATAAACTCTGTTGTATCAGTATATTCTTTTTGTCTAAATCTATGCTCTGGATGAATCAAACCAAAGGTGTCTTCCTGGAGAAGATCACTTTGAGGCATTACGTGTCCATGAGATGCAAACTTATTTACATCATCTTCAAGTAGTAATGGAGTAATTACACCAGTATCAAGAATAGTTTTTGCATCATCTCCTCTTTCATTTCTTACTATATAATAACCAATAACTTCTTCTCCACCAGTTTCTTCAACAGTTGGTACATCAATATTAGAAAATTCAATACCAAAAATTTCTGAAGTATAAACAGCATCTTCAAGATTAGTTAATATCTCTTCTTCATAACCTACATAAACAAGTTCTGAATTTAAAGATGGGTCAAGTCCCCCTTCATCTACATCAACATAAGTCAAAGGGTTAAGACTTGTAGTGACAAGTATTCTTGTAATGTCTACATCAGGATTAGCAGGATCAAAAGATAAGTTTAAATCTTTTGTTGTTGGTACACCATTATCTAAATAGTTAACAGTATATACTAAAGGACTAGTTGGAACATTAACTGTATTTACAGTACCACTTATATCTACATACAAATAGTAAGTAATAAGTTCAGTGCTTGTCCCATCTTTAACTATTAGTGGTTTATTAACTTCACTCCTTAATGGAAACCTATGGTGTCTTACAGGCTCACCTGTTAAAGGATCACCTTGAGAATCATATCCCCAATAGTCTTCCCCACTACACATATCATTTGCGATGTAGTTTGTATTCTCAAGAGCATTATCAGTACTCATATCAGATAAGTAAGTAGAACTTCTACCTGGAATATGATATACAGGAGAAACAGTTCCTCCTTCAAATATCCACACAATACCAAAAGAATATATCTCTCCAGGCATATAGCCTAGTTTCTCTACATGAACAGTTCCTCTTTTTTGATTATTGATTGAGCCCAAATCATTTAGTACAACTTCTTCTGTTACTAGTTGAGCTTTAATCTTTGAAGCATACTTCTGTAATCTACAGTAGTTAATTTGCTTACCTTGTACATCAGCTAAAACGAGTCTATTTTCAATCTGTTCTATATGTCTGGCTCTCTCAATGATGTTATTAAAACTAGCTATCTCAGCTTCAGTTCCTAACTGTTCACCATTAGTTCCAGTATATGTATATGTTGTTGTTTGTGTAGAAATTATACTTGAATAAATCACTCTACTAATTTCTCCATTACCAGTATTAGATTCAATGATACCTATTCTATAGTAAGGAAAGTCAGAATCTAAATTAGCAATGTCAAACTTAATTGATTTATTAGTAAGACCAAAATCTTGATAGAAAGTCTGCAAGTTAGTTGAGCCTTCCACATTCTTAAAAGATTTAGAAGATGCACTATCATTGTAGATAATTATTGTATCTGTAGTTGATATGAACTCAGTAGCATTCAAATCATCATCCAGGTATTGTATAGAAAAATTATAAGACCCAGCAGGAAGACTTCCTCTTTCTTGAATCATAAAATTACTAAACTCTGGAAAAGTGTTATAAGTTTTAAATAAACTGAATTTATCTACATCCCAAACTGAAGCAGTTTGAAAATCTTCTGGCTTATCAAAATTATATATCCTTGGTTTATTGTGGTCATCAGTAAAGTAAACAGTTCTTTCACAACCTCTTCTTAATCTAAAAGTAGCATCAATTTGTTTATTAACTTTAAAACCCAAGTCAAAATTAACATGAGTTGTATATACACAATTCTTAGTTAATATACCAATCTCTGATAAAGTCCCATCAAGCTTAGCTAAAAAAATAGCAACTTCTCCACCACTCATATAAGTCTTACCAATAGGGACATAACCTACAGGAAATAAAGCACACACTTCTGAACCTAACTCATTACTGAGAAATCCTATATCCCCTTCAACACTTTCTAATACAGAATTTTTAGCATACCTATAAGTTCCTTTAGGTTGATCTGTTGGGGAAGAGTCTGTGTTTAATCCTATACTTGGCCTACTTACATTCTTATTTTCCATAATTAATTTTTGTTAATGATACACTCTATGATCTGGATCATTAAAATTTTTGTCTTCTGGTTTACCAAGGCTTCCAAAAAATCCATAATATCTTCTATGCCTTGGTATAAGTTGGTGTGATTCTTCTAAAAGATTCTGATATTGATCAATTGATTTTGGCATCTTAGCCCAATTCTTAGCTTGTCTTACATACTTCAACCACTTTCTTTCACTATCTTGAGCTATACCAATTGAACCATCCCTTCCATTCCATGCCCACCATTCTGAAATTTTCCACTTTACATAGTAGACAATAGCAGTAATGTGTGAGATTTGATCTGGTATCAAAGGATAACCTGTTGTAGTATCCAATGCAGTTCTAAGATAAGATACAGCAACAGAACCAGATTCAAAAGAAAATTGAAATTTCTTATCTTGTGTACCTACAATAGTATATTCATCAGTTTGACCATTATATAAATCTTCATATCCTGTTTCTCTACATACTATAGTTTTAAACAAAGTATGATTAGCTAGTCTAACAGGTGTGTACTGACTTGTATATAAACTGCTCCTTAACCAAGGATCATATTCCCATTGAAGATCAAAGTAAGGCCTATAATAAGCTATCTCATAATCAACTATTGGAGTGCCATTACAATTAAGAAACACTTTATCTGAAAGGGTTTCCTCAGCAGCAGCAGCCTCTACAACAGCAGCAGCAGCTTCTTCACAACTAACATAGCTATTATTCCTAGCTACTTGCAATACTGAAGTAAGTCCTGTAGGAACAACAGCTTGATAATTACTAACTTCAAGAAATGCAATAGCTTCTTCCTGGTTATCTGCAACTTTTAAAAAGTCTAAAGCTTCACCAATCCATTCAAGAACATTAGATTCATTTAAGTTAGTATCTCTTAAATCCCTATATAATCTATTAAAGATTCTGTCAACTGTAGTATATTCCATAATTATTTAGTTAAGTATTCTTTTCCACTTTTAATAACTGCTGCTAAAGTTCTTTTATTAGTTCTAGTTAATTGTAAAGAATACAAAGTTTTATTTTTAACAAGTACATGTTTCTTAGACCAAAGATACTTATATCTTATATTACTTGTGTGAGAATTTGTATGGTATATAAGTTTCTTCTTTGCTCCTGCTTCTGGATTATCTTTCCATAGCTTTTTAGTTTTAGGCCAATCAGGAGCTAAGCCTTTTACATTACCTTCTTCATCAAAAGTAATAGTTTGTTTTTTACCAGTAATAGATAGAGTTCCCAACTTACCTGGAAGCACAATAATCTCACCTTCTAAAACCTTATTAATCAAGAACTTATTATACTTTCCTGCCACATCAAGATATGTCTTTATGTCAACAGGATTATCAACAGTTGTTTTATAAAATTTGTAACTATCTCTAGTGTTCAAATAATCTTTTGCCATTATTTAAGTCTTTGATCTTCAGTGTCTTTGCTATCAGCACTTCTGTCTTCAAGCATTTGTCCAAAGATATTAATCAGTTCTTGTGCTGCCATCTCTACCATAGTATCAACCAAATCATTATCTGCTACAAATTCTTTATCTAAATAGCTTTCACAATCTAAACAAGTAGTACAATCTGGATCATCACAATAAGAAGGAAAAATATCAGCAGCAATAAAGTCTTCAAAAATACCTGTTACACTAATTACTTCGGGCCCATCTTTATAAGTAATATAAAGATAGTTGTTCCTGATAAAAAAGTCTGGTTTATTTGAAGTGTATTTACCACCACTCTTATGTTGCTTTTCTGTCCATGATACTTCAGAATAAATAATACTCCCATCAATAGAAGTAACAGATTGAAATATATGACTATCTAAATCTGTTAGTGGTTCTGGTATAGGTTGATCACTCTTCAGTATCTTACAACCCACAGGTGGTAAACAAGGACACTCATGCAAAGGAGCTTCTACCATTTTTACACAAGGTAAAGTCTGGTAATTCCATTGACTAAGTTTTTGCTTCTTATTCAATTTCTGTCCTAAGAGTTTAGACCTTACAGTAATTAACTTATTAAAGATGTGTCTTTCACTGAGTCTGCTAGAATCAGATTGAACTCCTCTTGAATAAAGAGATTGAACACGTTGTATTGCTTCTGAGTTTTTCATATTAAGTTATTAAAATAAAGCATTCCAACCTACTCCATTATGAAACATAAGAGTAGGCACACCTGCTAATCCATGATTAGTTCCATCATCTAAGTATAGTACATCAGTAGCAGGAGAAGGTATAGTTGAAGTTCTATTAAGTTTAATTCTTGACCCAGGTTGTAATTCTATGTTACCTCCTGTTCCAACTTTCATATATTGAGTAAGATTAAAGTTAGTTAACTCAATCCAAGTATTCGTGAAGTAGATGTAAACAGCTACATCACCATTACCTAAGATGTTATCATCACTAGAAGAG
>Ga0070751_1000073_pt1 | contig 91834 bp, 77 predicted proteins | sample VirMetDEL_Aug_28_FD_78514 | JGI IMG/M metagenome (GOLD analysis project Ga0070751, IMG submission 78514) | Aqueous microbial communities from the Delaware River and Bay under freshwater to marine salinity gradient to study organic matter... | ecosystem: Environmental > Aquatic > Marine > Coastal...
GATATGTGTTTGTTGCAGGCTATCGCCTGGCAACCATGATGACAGATGAAGCAGTCTATCTTGCTGATGGACAACAGCCTGGCCGCTAACGCGGCCAGAAGAGCGGTTTTACCTATTGACTCCTAGAAGGCTCATATGTGTTAGGCAATACTTTAGTAAATTGCGCCATAACCTTTATCCGTTAAAAGCAGATTATCGCCACTCTCTTCTACTAGGCCGTCCGCTATGAGTTTCTCACAAGTGACCTCTAGTGCTTCTTTTTGCTTAGGGTTCCAGCCTGAATATACAGTTTGCATAAAAGCACGGGTATTGAACGCATGTCCTGCTCTAGCACCAGAGCTAGCAAAATACCGAAGTATTGCATCTCTCACCGAATTGCCTACTTCTGGATAAAGATGATCAACTCCTTTCTCTGTCAGAAACGGTGTTCCATCTCTGTTTTCGATTAAGCCTTCGCTGACTAGCTCATCAATCGCACTGTCTAGGGCATCTTGTTGTTTTGGATCCCAGCGTTGCACTTCGTTCATAAAGAACACGCGAGTATTAAGTGCATGACCTGCAGCAGCTTTCTGAGAAGAAAATTGGTCTAGAAGACGCTGCTTGGCGAACTTTGTTTCTGCCGACATTTATTGCTCCTGATGGATGTTATTTCGGTTTTTGCCTAACATTTTATTATTGAGCATGCTCGTTTTCTCAGTTCCGATAGAGGAAACATGGATTGATAATTCATTGGAAAATAACCATAAATCTTCAAGTTCTATTTTCACTGTCTGGAAAGACGAGCATGCGTTACCTTTCGGTGGTCGTGCGTTATATTTCTGCGCGCCCCAACATTAAGTACCTAACTTATAGCATCCGGCTAACACCGGCAACAATATAAAAAACACCGCTGTGGACGAAGCTACCGCGCCTTGCCAGCAACGCCACCCAGTGCTAACATTTGTGCACACATAAAGTCAGGAGCTGAGCATGGATACCCGTATACAGTTTCGTGTTGATGAAGAAACAAAACGTTTGGCGCAGCAGATGGCTGAAAGCCAGGGCCGCACGCTAAGTGATGCCTGCCGCGAACTGACAGAGCAATTGGCAGAGCAGCAACGTAAAGCCGTATCACATGATGCCTGGTTAACTCAGCAAGTGAACATGGCATTTGAAAAGCTTGACGCCGGACAGGCGGTTTTTATTGACCATGCAACTGCCAAAGCCAAAATGGCTGAACATAAAGCCAATATTCGCAAACGCCAGCAGCAATGATCTTCTGGGAACAAGCGTCGCTGATTGATCGGCAACAGATCTTTGAATTTCTGTATGGCTTCAACCCTGCTGCAGCTGAAAAAACCGACGCGATTATTGAAGCCAGAGTAGAGAATTTATTACAACATCCATTAATGGGTGTGCAGCGGGACGGCATTCGCGGCAGGCTGCTGATTATCCCGGAAATCTCTATGATTGTGTCGTACACCCTTGATGCCGACAACATTCGCATTATGCGGGTACTGCACCAGAAGCAACAGTTTCCAATCGGATAACCTTGACCCGTTCGAGCTTAAAGGGCGCTTCATGCGCCCTTGCAGTAAACAGCTTGCCGGGCTTAGCCCAACCAGGGTTGGCTGGCTTTGCGGCTTTGCTCGTAATCGGCTATTTGCGGGTTTAACTGCTCGCTTGAGCCGATAAAATCTAAGCCGGATAACAATCGCTGCTTAATATCGGCGTCGATATTAAAGCCCATGGCGGCATTGTTGCCGAACAGGATCTCCTGGCTGGCTAAATCAATTTGCCACTGCTGCGGCCCTTGTTGGCAGCGGTTAAACAGTAAGTCGATATTGGTTTTACTTAACTGAATTAACAACATGGCGTTGTTAACGCTGTTATTAAAGAAAATATCGGCAAAGCTTTCGGCAATAATCACATTAAAACCGTATTGCTGAATGGCCCAGGGCGCATGTTCGCGGCTGGAGCCGCAGCCAAAATTGGCGCGGGTTAACAAGATACCGGCGCCCTGATATTCCGGTTTGTTAATCACAAACTCCGGATTCGGGCTGCCATCGGCCAGGTAGCGCCAGTCGTAAAACATCGCCTCGGCAAAACCATCGCGGCTAACGCTGGTTAAAAACTGCTTCGGGATGATCTGGTCGGTATCAACGTTGTTTTTGTCCAACGGGCAAACTAAGCCCTGTGCAAATATCTGGCTCATGCCCGGTCTCCTTGCTCATTCACAGCTGCAATATTGACAAACTTACCGGCAATGGCTGCCGCAGCGGCCATCGCCGGGCTAACCAGATGCGTGCGAGCGCCCCGGCCCTGGCGGCCTTCAAAGTTACGGTTTGACGTTGAAGCACAGCGCTGGCCGGCTTCTACTCTGTCATCATTCATACCCAGGCACATGCTGCAGCCCGGCTCACGCCACTCGAAACCGGCGTCTTTAAAGATGCCGGCTAAGCCTTCGGCTTCAGCCTGACGCTTTACCACGCCCGAGCCCGGCACCACTAAAGCGCGCACGCCGGCTGCGACTTTTTGGCCCTGCACCACAGAGGCCGCGGCGCGTAAGTCTTCAATCCGGCTGTTGGTGCAACTGCCGATAAACACTACATCGACTTTGCAGTCGGTCAGCTTTTGCCCCGGTTCTAAGCCCATATAGGCCAGCGCCCGTATCGCTGCTTCACGCTTAGTGGCATCGCTAAAGCTGTCCGGTGCCGGTACGCTTTGGTCTACCGCTATCACCTGCTCCGGGTTAGTGCCCCAGGTAATTTGTGGCGTAATAGTCGCCGCATCAATTTCCACCAGCTGATCAAACACCGCATCGGCATCAGAATACAGGCTTTGCCAATACTGTACGGCAGCATCCCAGTGCTGCGCCTCAGGGGCATGGGCTTTACCTTTAATATAATCAAAGGTGATTTGATCCGGTGCAATCAGCCCGGCCTTGGCGCCCATTTCAATGCTCATATTGCACAGGGTCATCCGTCCTTCCATGCTCATAGCGCGGATAGCGCTGCCGCTGAACTCGGCGACGCAGCCGTTGCCGCCGGCCGTGCCTAACTTACCTATTACCGCCATAATCACGTCTTTTGGCGTAACATGGGCGCTTAATTCGCCATTTATCTCTACTTTTAATGTCTTGGCCGGCTGTTGCGGCAGAGTTTGCGTTGCCAGTACGTGCTCGACTTCTGAGGTGCCAATGCCAAAAGCCAGCGCACCAAAAGCACCGTGGGTAGAAGTGTGCGAGTCACCACAAACAATGATCATCCCCGGCTGGGTTAAGCCTTGCTCCGGGCCAATAACATGCACTATGCCCTGATCGGGGTGGGTTAAGTCCAACAGCGGAATGCGGTTTTCCCCGCAGTTAGCTGCTAAGGCTTCTAATTGTTTGCGTGAAGTTTCACCAGCCGCGTCGATACTGCGGCGCTGAGTCGACACGTTATGATCCATAGTAGCGAAGGTTAAATCCGGCCGGCGCACTTTGCGATTGGCCAGTTTTAAACCGGAGAACGCCTGCGGTGAGGTGACTTCATGAATTAAATGCCGGTCGACATACAATAAATCGGTGCCGGGGTTTAACTTGCCCACCACATGGCTGGCATAAATTTTATGATACAAGGTTTGAGCTTTAGAAGTAGCCTGGCTCATTAGTGGTTCTCCTGACGCAAGGTGGCAACAATAGCTGCGCCAACCGCTGCCGTGCCGTAAGTCGATTTCGGATTAATATCGCGCGTAACAATATGCTGCTCTAAGCAGTGCTGCACCGCCTGCTCAATAGCCCGCGCCGCGTCTTCTTCGGCAAAGCTGTAGCGCAGCATTAAGGCGGCACTTAAAATTTGTGCTATCGGGTTAGCAATGCCCTGGCCTGCGATATCCGGTGCGCTGCCACCGGCCGGCTCGTACAAACCAAAACCGCTGCCGTTTAAACTGGCCGACGGTAACAGGCCTAATGAACCGGCAATCGCGGCGATTTCATCGGATAAAATATCGCCGAACAGGTTGTCACACAGCAACACATCAAACTGCTGCGGGCTGCGAATAAGCTGCATAGCGGCGTTATCGATATACATATGCTCCAGCGTCACATCCGGGTAGTCTTTCGCTACCCGCTCAACGGTTTCACGCCATAAAATACTGGTTTGCAGCACATTGGCTTTATCAATCGAGGTGACTTTATTGCTGCGCTTTTGTGCAGCCTCAAAGGCTACTTTGGCAATACGTTCAATCTCGGCCACGCTGTAGCGCTGGGTATCAAAGGCATCGGTGTCGCTGCGGCCTTTTTCGCCAAAGTAAATGCCGCCGGTCAGCTCGCGTACGCACAATACATCCATGCCCTGGCTGCTAACGCGCGGGTGCAGTGGTGATAAATCAGCAAAGGCCGGATAAATTTGGCCGGGGCGTAAATTACAGAATAAATCGAAGGTTTTACGAAGTGGCAATAACGAGCCGCGCTCTGGCTGTTTATCCGGCGCTAAGCCGGTCCATTTCGGCCCGCCGACCGAACCAAATAAAATGGCATCGCTTTGCTGACACACCGACAAGGTTTGCGCCGGTAAAGGCTCGCCGCTGGCGTCGATGGCGGCACCGCCGACTAAGGCCGGCGTTAACGTTAAGCCAAACTGAAATTTATCCGCTACCACCTGTAACACTTTTTCCGCCTCGGCCATGACCTCCGGCCCGATACCATCACCGGCTAATACCGCGACCTTATAATGCTTGTTGTGTTGTGTACTCATGACTATTCCCCTGCGGCAATCTTGTTGGTGTTCTGACGGGCATGCTTATGGGCATCGATGGTTTGCGCACGCTGGATCATATTCAGCACATGCACATAGGCCAGTACCGAGCTGCGCACTATGTCGGTAGCCAAACCGGCACCATGAAAACGCCGGCCCTCGTGTTCGGCAATAATATCCACCTGGCCCAGCGCATCTTCGCCGCTGCCTTTAGCCTGTAAGTTAAAATCGACCATTTTTATTTGCAGTTTGCTGATACGGGCAATGGCACTAAACGCGGCTTCAACCGGGCCATTGCCGGTAGCGGCTTCGGTAAAAAGAGTATCGCCGCAGCGCAAGCCAACAGTGGCGCTGGCCACATGGCCGGTATGGGTAGACGAGCTTAAAAACTCCAGCGCGTAATAATCGTTTTGCTCCTGCATGTTTTCAAAAAACACCAAGGCTTCTAAATCGTAGTCAAATACCCGGCCTTTTTGGTCGGCCAGCGCGACAAAAGCTTTGTACACCGCTTCTAAATCATAATCGCCGCCGGTGTAGCCTAATTCGGCTAAGCGGTGCTGGATAACATGCCGGCCCGAGCGCGAGGTTAAGTTCAGCTCGTTCTGGCGAATACCGACTTGTTCCGGTGCCATAATTTCGTAAGTGTTTTGTGCCTTTAACACACCATCCTGGTGAATGCCGGAGCTGTGAGCAAAGGCGTTTTCACCGACAATCGCCTTGTTCGGCTGGATCGGCATATTGCAGATCTGGCTGACTAAATGCGAGCTGCGGTAAATCTCGGTGGTTTTAATATCGCTATACAGCGGTGCCAATACATCTTTACGGGTATTGATAATCATCGCCACTTCTTCCAGCGAACAGTTACCGGCACGCTCGCCAATGCCGTTTACCGTACATTCAATCTGGCGGGCGCCGGCCTGAATGGCGCTGATGCTGTTGGCCACAGCTAAACCTAAATCATTGTGGCAGTGCACACTTAACCGTGCTTTGTCGATATTTGGCACCTTGTTGCGTAAGGTGCTGATAATGGAGGCAAACTCGTTTGGTATGGTGTAACCGACGGTATCGGGAATATTGATGGTGGTGGCACCGGCAGCAATAGCGCGCTCGACTATCCAGCATAAGTCGTCAAGTGGCGTACGGCCGGCATCTTCACAGGAGAACTCAATATCGTCGGTATAACGGCTGGCCAGTTTAATCGCGGCAACGGCCTGCTCGCTGGCCTGGGCTAAGGTTTTACGCAATTTATACTGCAAATGCAGCGGCGAGGTAGCGATAAAGGTATGAATACGCCGGCGCTCTGCATCTTTTAATGCTTCGCCACAGGCTTCGATATCGGCACTGACAGCACGGGCCAGACCGCAAATAATCGGGCCTTTAACTTCGCGTGCGATACGCTGCACCGAGTCAAAATCGCCCGGGCTGGACACCGGAAAACCCACCTCCATTACATCAACATTTAACCGCGCTATTGCATGCGCCAGCTGAATTTTTTGCTTCTGGCTTAAGCTGGCACGCAGCGCCTGCTCGCCGTCACGTAAGGTGGTGTCGAAGATCCAAATTTTATTATCGCCGCTCATCTTGTGTTTCCTGTTCCGTTAGTCGGTATCGGTGGCAACTTGTGGCGGGGCTAAAATGCAAAAAACCCCGGCCAGTGGCACGGGGTTTTAGCGTTATCGGTTCGTTACGTTTTTACCAATAAGCAGCACCCCGCGCGCCGGTGAGGAGCACGAGGAGGCTAATTGTAGAAACGCGACGGTTAAAATTCATTGATTGCTCTGTTGATTACATTGGTTAGCAAAACGCCAATAGTAATAGCATGGTTATTTTTTAACTGCAACAGTATAGATGGCCAAATGGCAAAAACTTTTATCTGAAAACAAAACTGCTTGCATATTACCGCAAGGTTACATAAGATGCGCGCCGTCTTACCAAGCGCTTTGCCGCAAACGACTCTGCCCGGGTGGTGAAATCGGTAGACACAAGGGATTTAAAATCCCTCGCTCGAAAGGGCGTGCCGGTTCAAGTCCGGCCCCGGGCACCATTTAATAACCCTATCTTCAGTTTGTTACATTCCCATCTGTAACGCTCAGTAACACCCAGCGTCGTTATTAATGCAGCTTACAGCTTTATGCTGGCAATATCCCGTACCGGTGGGTTGCCAAACATGCGCGCATATTCACGGCTGAACTGAGACGGGCTTTCGTAGCCGACTTTATACGCTGTACTGGCGGCATCCAGCTGCTGCGAGATCATTAAACTACGCGCCTCTACCAGCCGGACTGATTTTTGAAACTGCAACGGGCTCATATTTGTTACAGATTTAAAATGCACATGAAAAGAGGACACACTCATCCCGGCCAACTCGGCCAGCTCCTCTATGGTTATGGTTTGATCGTAGTCGCGGCGCAGTTTTTGGATCGCCACCGAGATGCGCTGGGTTGGCGTGCCTTTTAACGAAATCTGTGCGATTTCTCTGCCGTAGTTACTGCGTAGCATGCGATAGTGCATCTCACGGACAAGGCTTTCAGCCAACACCGGAATGTCATCAGGTTGTTGCAGCAATGCCAGCAAACGCAGCAAGCTATCACCCATTTGCGGGTCTACCTGACCGATAAACAGACCGCATTCTGCCTTGCGGTTTGCCACCGCCAGATATTCCATTTGCAGCAGTAATTCAGACAACAGCCTGACATCAACATTGATCTGTATAACAAAATACGGCTGCTGCGCTGACGCTTCCACCACGGTGCCAAGAATAGGCAAGTCTACTGAAGCAACGAGAAACTCAAGCTCGCCGTAACTTAGCATATCAGTGCCAAGCAGTACGTTTTTGCGGCCCTGCACGATAATACACAGACAGGGTTCATACACAGCAGGCATCGTGACTAGGGAGTGGCAAATTTTGTAGCAAAAAACGTTGGGGATAGCGGTGCTGTTTAAGCCTTCATTAACAGCCAGCTGCTGTACCAACAGCAACAATTGTTGTTTCAACAGACCTTCAGTCATCCGGGCCTCCTACTCAAGTTGGATAATCAGGCAATCATAGCGGATCTTTGGGTATCCATAACAGAACTTAATCCTTTTAACATAACAGGCATCGGGTTAACCCGTATTAAACCAGCAGTATTTCCTGTATCTACGAAGGAGTTTTGTTATGAATGCTATTAAATCTAAAGTTATCCTGATCACTGGCGCCAGCAGCGGCATCGGCGAAACCACAGCAAGAGTGTTAGCAAACGCGGGGCATACGGTGGTGATTGCCGCCCGCCGCACCGATCGTCTTGAAGCCCTTGCTCAGACAATTAAGCAAGATGGCGGCACGGCCAAAGCCTACGCACTGGATGTGACATCGCGTGATAATTTCAAAGCTGTAGTTGCTGCCGCTACAGAGGAGTTTGGGCCGATTGATGTATTGGTTAACAACGCCGGCTTGATGCCGTTATCACCAATGGCAGCGCTTAAAGCCGATGAGTGGAACCAGATGATCGACGTTAACATTAAAGGTGTGTTAAACGGTATTGAGTCTGTTTTAACCGCAATGGAACAACGTGGCGGCCATATTATCAATGTGGCCTCTATCGCTGCGCATAATGTGTTTCCCACCGCGGCAGTGTATTGCGCCACTAAGTTTGCTGTACGCGCCATTTCAAATGGCCTGCGTATGGAAACCCAAAAGGTGCGGGTTACCACGGTTTCGCCAGGCGTAGTAGAAAGTGAGCTGGCGCACACCACCACAGATTCCGCTACCAAAGCCTGGTTGGAAGATTTTCGTAAAGTGGCGTTAAAACCGCAAGCCATAGCCAACGCCATTGCTTATGTCATTGAGCAACCGGACGATGTTAATGTCGATGAACTGATAGTACAGCCCACTCAGTCAAGCTACTAAGACCCGCTAAGCTAACAAAAACCCCGGCAGCATTATGCGCCGGGGCTTTTTATTCATACAGCCGCGCTACGGTGTAACCTTTGCGGTTAACGTTACAGCGCCAGCGTCAGAATTTGCCGCGCTTTGGCTAAATCAATGTCGCTGTGCTCACCCAGCGCTGTCATGCCGTTACGCTCCAGGTTAGCCACTAACTTATCAATATCTGCCGCGGCCAGGTTGTAATCTGACAAGCGGGTTTTTACGCCCATATGCTCGAAAAAGTCCTGGGTAGCTTTAATGGTTTTATCGATAATTTCATCTTCAGTGCCGCTGCTGATATTAAATACCCGCTGACCAAACTGCAGCAGCTTTTGCCGCTTTTGCCCGCGCTGCACATACATTAAGGTGGGTAACACGATCGCCAGGGTTTGCGCATGATCCAGGCCAAACAAGGCGGTAAGCTCGTGACCTATCATATGCGTAGCCCAGTCTTGTGGTACGCCTTTGCCGATTAAGCCGTTTAGCGCCATAGTAGCCGACCACATCACATTGGCACGCACGTCATAATCTTCCGGCGTGGCCAGCGCTTTTGGCCCTTCGCTGATCAGGGTTTGTAAAATACCTTCAGCAAAACGGTCCTGCAACGGCGCGTTTACCGGGTAAGTCAGGTACTGCTCTATTACATGCACAAAGGCGTCGACCACGCCATTACCCACTTGCTTAAGCGGCAATGAGAAAGTGTATACCGGGTCAAGCACGGCAAATACAGGTTGCACCATATCTGAGCCAAAAGCGCGCTTTTGTGCTGTGTCTTTATTGGTGACCACCGAGTTGCCGTTGCTTTCTGAACCGGTAGCCGGCAGGGTTAATACCGCGCCGATTGGCAGCGCCGAGCTAAAGGCCGCGCCTTTGGCCAGAATATCCCAAGGCTCGCCGTCAAAATGCGCTGCAGCGGCAACAAACTTAGCGCCATCAATTACACTGCCGCCGCCCACTGCCAGAATAAAATTCAGCTGTTTAGCACGCACCAACTCTACTGCCTGCATCAGGGTTTGCAGCGTCGGGTTAGGCTCTACCCCGGCAAATTCCTCAAAGCTAACGCCGTCCAGCAGTTTTACCACATCATCGTACACGCCGTTACGTTTAATCGAGCCACCACCGTATAACAGCAGTACTTTGGCGTCTTTGGGTAAGCGGCTTTTCGCTTCTTTAATCTGGCCTTTACCAAATAAGATTTCAGTTTGATTTTTAAAATTAAAATTCAGCATTACAACTCCGGTATGTGTTATCAGCGCTTAACGCTGTTGTTCCAGCTGCGCCAGTACGGCGTCGGCCAGGGCTTTATCTGAAAACGGGTTTTGCCCGGTAATAAGCTCACGATCTACCACCACATTAGGTGTCCAGGCTGCGCTGTATTGCATAGCACCGCCGGCTTGTTGCATGGCTTTACCAGGGTAATATTGCAGTTTGTCGCCGTTTAATGAGCCTTCAAATACGGTTTCTTCTGCATCAGAAAAAATTGTCATCTTGTAACCGGCATAAATCCAGTTAGCAGCGGTAGCCGGGCTTTGTTGCACCAGCGCCTGTTGAAACGCCTGCGGGTTTTGTTGGGCGGATAACAGCGCTATCGGGCCATGGCAAATGGCCGCAGTGGGTTTAGCTTCAGCATTAAAATGCTTAAGAATAGTGCCTACTTCAGGGTTGTTGGCTAAATCGATTAACGGCGCGTGGCCACCCGGAATAAATACCGCTTCGTATTGCGCCAGGCCGTTGGCAATCACTTCTTTTAATGACAGCGTATCGTCAATACCGGGAATAGCCGCAACCACCTTGCTGATACGCTGCATTTCAGCCTCGCTACCGCCGAAGTATTGCACCGTAACTGACTTTTCATCCACCGCAGGCGCATTGCCTTTTGGCGTGGCCAATACCAGCTCGTAACCGGCGCTGATAAAAGCATCGGCCGGTACGCCAAACTCGTTCAGGTAATAACCGGTGCTCAGTGTTTTGCCGTCTTGCAGTTGCATTTGGCTTTCGCTGGATAACAACACCAGAATTTGACCTTTGCTGTCGCCGGCAAACGCCGCTTCGCTAAACAGGCTTACCATGGCCACTGATAACAGGGTGCGCTTAAGCATATAAGGGTTTCCTTTTGGGCAAAACGCGCTGAGGATATTCCCGGCGCGTTATTCAGTGATGTCAGCTTAAGCCGTTTAGCTTGTAGTTAGAACTCAGCTCTTTTACCATCAGCCATCATATTTCTGATGGCTGGGGTTTTATGTCGTACTTTGTGCAATTACGTACCTTTGTCGAAGTGTATCGCTGCGGCACTATTACCAAAGCCGCCGCTAACCTGGGCTTGTCACAGCCGGCCGCTACCGCGCATATTCAAAGCATTGAGTCATTGGTGGGTTTTGCCTTATTTGAGCGCAAAGCCCGCGGCGTAGAAGCCACTCCGGCGGCGCACGATTTAGCGCTGCAAGTGTCTGCGCATTTAGATGCGGTAGAGCAAAAACTGGCTTCGGTGCGTAATCGCAGTAATGCGGTATACGGCACGCTGAACATTGCCGGCCCGGCAGAATATATCAGCCATATTGCCGGCGCACAGTTTGCTAACTTACTGCAGGCCGGTGAGGTAAACCTGGTGGTGCATATCGGTAATAAAGACCGTATTTACCAGTTGCTGGCCGACGGCACGGCCGAGCTGGCCATTACCGCCTCAACGCCGGACCCGGCGGTATATGACTATCAAATCATTGATAGTGAGCGGCTGATGCTGGTGGCCAATCGTTTTACCGGCGCACAGCTGTCACAACAGGCACTTAGCGCAGAGCAGCTGCGGTTATACCCGGTAGTCAGCTACGACCCCACCCTGCCGCTTATCCGCCATTACTTTAATGCGGTGTTTAACGAAAGCTGCCAGTCGCCAATTGCGGCTATTTGCCCCGATATTCGCGCCATTGCCGGTATTGTAAAAGCCGGCATTGGCTACAGCGTACTGCCGGATTACTTATGCCGCGAGGCGATTAAAAATGCCGAGTTAGTGCAATTAGGCGAGCCCGGGCCAGAGAACTTTATTTATCTGGTATGGCGCAAGGGCGCGCTTAAGCACCCGCGCGTTAGCTACGCCAAAGATATACTGATGGCGTTTGCCAATATCAATAAGTATGCGGCAGGCTGAATGTACTACACCACAGTAAAACACGTTGTCCACTGTATAATTTCCCATCAACTGCCGTCGGCGGTATAGTAAACGCCATGCAGTGCTGTTGTCTGAAAAAACAACTGCGATTCAGGAAAAAACATGACAGAGATTTTAACTGACAATCAGCCGCAGCCTGAAACAACGCCAGAGCAAACGACAGCTGATGCAGCAACAAAAGCTGCTGCTGCTGACGCAACCCCCAAGCGTTATTCTGCCCATATCGAAGACGCTGCCACTCAGGCGGCAATGCAACCCTGGATCGCCATGGAGTGCTATCAGTTGAGCCACGGCCAACGCCTGGCGAAGATGGACACACTAAGCCTGGGCGGGCAACAGGTTGTACGGGAAAAGCAATTGGCAGCAGTGCAAAAGCTGGGCGTTACACCGCCCGGCCTCTGTACACTGTCTTACTGTACCGCAGCGCCAAATTTCCGTTTCTCTGAATATGCCGCCAGTTGCGCCAAAACCATCTTTTTTATGCCGGAATGTACAGAGTTTGATATTTATGTGCCGGCAGGCCAACACACCGCCTATATCAGCTTTAACCAGCAAGATTTTTTGCAAGGTGCGCGGGCAATGAATCCTGCACAATGGGAGCTGCCGCAGCAAAAACTGCTATCGGACAACAGCGGCCAGCAACCGGCTTTAGCTGCTGTAGTAAAGCATTGGCTGCAAAACAGCGAAGCGTTAAGCAAGCTGCCAAAAACGCACAACAAGATACTCAATGAGCAACTATTGCAGCAAGTGCTGCACATCGCTACTGCAAGCGGAGCGCGTCAAACGGCACCTTCAATGACTGAGCGCGCGCACGCCTTTCACCTTTGCCGCAAAGCGCGGGCCTACATTACAGAGTGCTTTGCGCTGGATATTATCCCTACCATCAGTGCTATCTGTATCGCTGTCGGCGCTTCAGAACGCAGCTTGCAATACGCCTTTCTGGCTTATGTGAATATGTCGCCGCTGGCTTATCTGCGCTCCTGTCGTTTAAGCCGTGTACGCACTATGTTAAATATTGCAGACCCCAAAATCACTACTGTAACGGCAATTGCCATGCGCTTTGGCTTTTTCCACCTTGGTCGCTTTGCGCTTGACTACAAACTGGCGTTTGGTGAATCTCCCTCTGTTACGCTGGAGTCATACCGCTAAACGCATTTTGCGGAAACCGGATAGCCGCCTCAGTTTCTCTCTCTTTATACTTCCGCGTTATTCAGCATACAGCACCGCAATAACCATTACCCCGCTTGCGGGAGGGAGAACTCTTTATGACATGGCGTCAACAACAAACACCCCGGAAAATAAGCAACAAAGTTGGTATCTGCAAGCAAACAATGCCCGGGCTATGCCTTATATTACTGACAGCCTGCGGCGGTGGCAGCAGCGATAGCGATACAGGCACAGACAACGGCGGACAATTGCCCAAGCCAAACTTTACCGTTAGTGCTTCTGCAGCAGCCGGCGGCACTGTCAGCCCGGTAACTACTGTTGTTAGCAAAGGCGAAACTGCCAGCCTTACCCTCACCCCGGACAACGGCTACAACATTGATGCAGTAAGCGGTTGCGGCGGCACACTGCAAGGAAATGTTTATACTACAGCTGTTGTTACGGCTGATTGTGCAGTTAGTGCCGGCTTTATCCGCAGTTATAGCGTCAGCACTAATACAGACAACAGAGGTTTAATGTCACCAGCCTCGGCCCGGGTAAATCAGGGGAAAACTGCCACCTTTACCGTTACAGCCAACAACGGTTACAGCATTGTCGATGTTAGCGGTTGTGGTGGCGTGCTCGACGGCACAGAATTTACCACGGCAGCAATAACGGCCGACTGCACAATCAATCCAACTTTTACGGTATTAAGCACGCAAAATGTCAAAGCAAGCGCATTGCACCAGCAGGCGGCCATTGCCTGGGATGCTATTGCCGGTGCAACAGATTACTGCCTGTACGGCAGCAAAACCGCAGGTATCAGCCTTGCGGATCCGGCCAGTTACGATGCCGGGTTATCTGTCTGCATGAACGCCGATGTAAACAAATACACTGTAGCCGGGCTAACAAATACCAACGATTACTATTTTGCCCTTAGTGCCAAGGTTGGTAATGACGAAAGCGCGCTAAGCAATGAAATACACGCCCGCCCCGGCAAAAAAATTAACGATTCTGGTAACGCGGGAACCTGCATGACGGTAAGGAACCTTAGTGTTTCTGGTGACGAATTTCTGGATTGTGCCGAGACAGGTGCTTCGATCACGCAGGATGGCCAGGATGTTCATGGTAATCCGGTGCCTAAGGGGCAAGATGCACTTTTTGGTCGCGATGCGGATGTCAATCTGGTCAAAGCAGGCGGCGGGCATGACAGTATGGACTTTACCCGTATTTGCAACAATGGCGCAGCCGAGGGCGAGGGCGATTGCCCACTGAACATGAGCGCAGCTGACATTGGTGATGGCCCCAACCAATGGGCATGTAACTACGACAATGTCACCGGCCTGATGTGGGAAGTAAAAAGTTTGGAGCCAACGCACCTGCGCAGTAATAAACACACCTACAGCTTTTTCAAACAGGTGGTATACGGCCCCGGCAATATCGGCAGTTTTGGCACTGAAAACGGTGGCGTGTGCATTGATGAGGTTAACTGCGATACCGACAAGTTTGTCGCTCAGGTGAACAATAGCGGCGGCATTTGCGGTTACAACGATTGGCGCATGCCGCTGAAAGCAGAATTGCGCAGTATTATGCTGCTGGATGAAAGCATACCGTCTATAGATACAAATTATTTTCCCGATCTTGAGCCGGTCGTTGTTTATGAGGACAGAAAGCGGCACTGGTTTTGGTCAGCCAGTGTATCTCCGCGCAATGATGCAAGCAGGGAATTAGCATTTGTCATGTTTTTTTTAGATGGTGGGGAAGAGCCGACCTTTGTTAAACATGATTCACTCATCCTTGATCCCTATAAAGCCCGCTTAGTGCGCTCTGACACAACTTCTGTTTTTTCGGCGCCCCCTCCGCCGGAATATGCAGACGAAGTGTATGCCGCCAACGACATGAGCATGCAGTGGGTTGATGATGACATTCAGGCGGTGCTGCATGACAGCGGTTATTTCTCTGCGGACATGATTGTCACCCGGCCGGTTCGCATGTACACAGACCATGGCGACGGCACAGTAACCGACAAAGCCACCGGGTTAATGTGGAAAAAATGTTCCGAAGGGCAAGTTTATCAGCCGGAGGAATTCTATCAGCGCCAATGTGGTTTATTGGAAGATTCACTGCGACTTGATTGGGTACCAGCCCTTAATCGTGTCAAGGCAGTGAATGACGGTGTCGCCGGTGAATCGCTGGGCTACAGCGACTGGCGCCTGCCCAGTATTAAAGAGCTGGACGCTCTGATGATGACAAGCATGACCAACCCGGGCATGAACGGTGTGGTGTTCCCGGGCAAACATCGAAGCGATCCGGGTATTAATGATGCCATGAATTTACTTTTTTGGTCGTCAACCCCGGCTTACCTCTGGAGCTGGGGCCGCAATACCTATGATAAAGGTTTAACATTCGCAATCAGCTTAATCACCAGCCAAGTTTATCCACAAGGTAACAAATACGGCGCTAATAATTATATTCTGCTGGTGCGCGACCCAGAGTAATATTTAATGACGTGGCAGAACGGCGCCGCCGGTGTTTTTTTAAAGGCGGCAGATAAAATTGCGATACACTTAGCAACAAGTATTTGTTAAGGAGCCGCTATGCCACGTTATTCTGCTGAATTTATTAAAGAGATGCCTAAGTCTGATTTACACCTGCATCTGGATGGCAGCCTGCGCCTTAGCAGCTTAATTGAGATGGCCAGGCGCACCGGCACCAAGCTGCCGGCCGACACCGTGGAAGGCTTAAAACAGCTGGTGTTTAAAGAAAAATACAACAACCTGGGTGAATACCTGCACTGTTTTCAGTACACCTGTGCTGTGCTGCGCGATATGGAAAACCTTGAACGCGCCGCCTATGAACTGGCTATCGACAACCAGCTGGAAGGCGTAAATTATATTGAAGTACGCTTTGCGCCACAGTTGTTAATAGATCTGCCCAACGGCATCGACTTTGACCGTGTTATGCATGCGGTGAATGACGGTTTAAAGCGCGCTATGCAGGAATACAACGCCTCTGAGGTGGTGCTCAGCGGCCAGAAACCGCCTTTTGCGTATGGCATTATTAACTGCGCCATGCGGATGTTTGGCGACAAAGGCTTTTCGCCGTATTACACCAATCTGTTTCAACTGATGCGCGATTTTGCGCCGATGGACGTAATAAAACTGGCAGCAATGGAGCTGGTGCGCGCCAGTGTGCGGCTGCGCGACGAAGCGGGTGTTCCTATCGTCGGGCTGGATTTAGCCGGCCAGGAAAGTGGCTATCCGGCCGGTAAGTTTAAAGAAGTGTACGAATATGCTCATCAGCACTTTTTGCTGAAAACCCTGCACGCCGGTGAAGCCTATGGCGCTGAAAGCGTATTTGAAGCCATTACCGAATGCTATGCCGACCGTATCGGCCATGGTTATTCAATGTTTATCCCGGAAATGATTTCGCACCCCGAAATCAGTGACAAAGCCGCTTATATCCGTAACCTGGCCTCTTATATTGCCGATAAACGCATCGCGATAGAAGTGTGCTTAACCAGTAACCTGCAAACTAACCCCGCTATCAGCGATATTAAGCAGCATAAATTTAAAGATATGCTGGATAACCGCATTGCTACCGTTATTTGCACCGACAACCGGCTGGTGTCTAACACCACAGTGAGCAAAGAATACCAACTGGCACTGGATAACTTTGATATTCCGCTTAAGCGCTTAAAAGATATGGTGGCTTACGGTTTTAAAAAGAGCTTTTTTCCGGGGACCTATGTGGAAAAACGTGAATATGCCAAGCACTGCCTGGAATATTTTGACCGCGTAGCGAAACGCTATGGATTTATATGAATAAAATCAATAGCATAAGAGTTGTGTCGCCAAAAGCATACAGTATAACCAATTGATAAATAACAACTTTATTTTTCCAGCAAATTAACTGTTGCCAAACAGCGACAGTTAATTTGCCCGCCGCACACCAACACCGCACAAAACAATCCTAAGCACCTGATTAATAATGACAATTAGTTATTATTGAAAGTTGGCACAGCCCCTGCATTATCTATTGTAAGCGACGCTATAGGAGAATGTCGCAAGCGCAATCAGATACAAACGAAACTGCCTTTGCCACATTCTCCTTTTAACCGTCTTAACGCAGCCAAACGAAGTAAAGGCTGCACCTTACGGAGGTTGTTATGGACTTTTTCTTACTGGGTACAGTGTTATTTTTACTGGCGAATGTAGCGATCGTAGTCACTATGTTGCGCCGCGTTAATCTGAATAATGACAGTGTACTGGCTTGGGAACAGGCGCAAACAACGGCAACTCAACCGGTATTTGCTCAACCACGCCCGGTTATACAGTATCAACCGGAGTATATGGCTAAAGCGGCTTAAGCCGTTTTAGCTGACGATCCCATGAGTTCAGCGACTTTCGCTGAATTTTTGTAAGGCCGGAACCCCACCGGCCTTTTTTTTTTGCCGCTAAAATAGGGTATGCTTAGCGCCCTTGTGGCTAAGACAGAACATTATGCGCTTTTCAATTCAAACGGCTTCGTTACGCCAACTGGTATTGCTGAGTTTCTTTCTCGCCTTAATTCCGGTGGCAGTATTGATGTGGCAAAGCCACAAAGCCTTAAGTGGTGTAAGCCGCAATGCGGTAACCGAAGCAGAATCCTCTGTCGCCAGTGTGCGCCGTGCTGAAAACATGCAAAACCTGGTGGTGGATATTGAGCGGGCGGTGCGCCAGCATGCGGTGGTAAAAACCGATGCACTGGCCCGGGTTGCCCGCAGCCACCTCGACAGCTACGGTACCCTGTTACAGCAAGTGTGTGACAATATTGGCCAACCACAACTGTGCCGGCAACAACAGTATCAACTGACACTGCTGTTGGATAACTTTGCCAGCCTGACCGGGCCGCAGCTGGAACCGGTGGTACAACAGTTTCGCCAACAACAGCAGCAACTTACCCAACAAATTTGGCTGCTGCTGGAGCAAAATCTGCAGCAACAGCAACGCTTTGTAGTAGAAAGCCAACAACAGCTTGCCTGGCAAACGGTAGCACTGGTGTTATTAACACTGCTGCTGGTGCTATGGGCGTCGGGGCGTATTACCGCGCCGGTGCGCAAGCTGGATAAGATGATCCGCGCTATCGGTCAGCAACATCAGTTCCCGGATGAAAAACTTACCGGCCCGCGTGAGCTGACCGAATTAGGTGAACAGCTGCGCTGGCTCAGCTCACGTTTACAACAATTAGAGGCACTACGGCTGATTTTACTGCGCCATGCCTCGCATGAGCTGAAAACACCGCTGTCCAGTATTCGTGAGGGCTGCGCCTTGTTAAGCGAACAGTTGGTAGGGCCATTAAATAAACAGCAACTGGAAGTGGTAGGCTTGCTTAATGGCAGCGCCGACCGGCTGAGTGTATTAACCGAGCAATTACTGGACTACAACCGCTTATTGCAACAGGCTAAACCAGAGCCAGACTGGCATTCACCGCAGCAATTGTTTACCGACTGCTTTAACGACCATGCCTTGTCATTACAACAACGCGGCCAAAGTATCGAGCTAAGCTGTCAGTTAAGTGCAATTTATACCGACGCCACCCTGTTCCGGCGTATACTGGACAACCTGATCAATAATGCTCAGGCCTATGGCGGCCAGGACAGCCCGGTATGGGTAAAACTGTACCAACAAGAGCACCAACTGGTGTTAGATGTTGCCAATAACGGCAACCCGATACCCACCGCATTGCGGGAGAAACTGTTTGAGCCGTTTCAGCGTGGCACTACTGCGCGTTTTGACGCAGTGCAAGGCTCCGGTTTAGGCTTGTCGATAGTGGCAGATTGTGCGCGCCTGTTAGGTGGTCACGCCGACATTGTTGATGTAATTTATGCCGACGTCTGTATTCGGGTGCGGCTCCCCTTGTTAGAGGAAAAAAACGCATGAAAAGCGGATTTATTATTAGCCTGCTGCTGTTATTAAACGGCTGCCAGTTGCTTGTACCACCACCGCCACCGGATACCACACCGGCAGAGCCGGTGGTACAACCGGAACCGTCAACGCCCACCTTGCCGGAACCGGAGCCGGTGGCAACACCACTGGCCATAGCCGATGATGCCGCTACACTGCAAGCCTGGGTAAACTACCGCGCAGCGATGTTAGGCCGGATGAATGAAGAGCGCGATAACCTGCTGGCAGACACCAGCCAGGATGAAATATGGGCGCTGAAACGCACTATTTTACAACTTCACCCGGACACACCCTATTTAACCCGGTTGCGGGTGCAAATGCAGTCGGCTGAGCAATTAGCGCAGCTGCCGGCGCCTTTAGCCGCCTTGCTCAGCTGGGATCTGGCATTTAATCAAAAGCTGCTGGAAGCCGAGTCGGCGGTAAGCGCATTAACAAGGCTTAATGCCCAGCAGCATGACAACCTGGAACGACTGCAAAAGACCAACAAAGAGTTACAAAAGAAGATAGATGCGCTGACGCAAATAGAAGCGCAGCTAAATCAGCCGGTACAGGTTCCTCAACCGGAGGACAATAATGGCCAGCCCTAAACCACGCTTGCTGCTGGTAGACGACGACCCCAGCTTACTGCGCCTGCTCACGCTGCGCCTCGAAGGTGAAGGTTATCAGGTGATCAGTGCCGACTCAGCCGAGGCCGCCTTACCGTTACTGGGCAAAAACAGCGTTGATGTTGTGCTAAGCGATCTGCGTATGCCGGGACTGGATGGCATGAGCCTGTTTGACGAAATAGCTAAACGCTATCCCGGTTTGCCGGTGGTACTTATGACCGCACACGGTTCTATTCCGGAGGCCGTTGCCGCCACTCAGCGTGGTGTGTTCGGCTTTTTAACCAAGCCACTTAACACCAATGAGCTGCGCGATATTCTGCAAAATGCGGTGCACCAATCGGTGCCGGAACAAGCCGGCTGGCGCGCCGACATTATTACCCGCAGCAAGTTAATGGAAGATGTGCTGGAGCAAAGCTACCGTGTGGCGCAGCGCGATGTCAGTGTGTTGATCACCGGCGCCAGCGGCACCGGTAAAGAACTGTTGGCTAAAGCCATTCACAACGCCAGCCCGCGCGCCGGCAAACCCTTTGTAGCAATAAACTGTGGTGCCCTGCCGGAACATTTGCTGGAGTCTGAACTGTTTGGCCATACCAAAGGGGCTTTTACCGGGGCAGTAACAGAGCACGGCGGTTTGTTTCGTGAGGCCGATGGTGGCACGCTGTTTTTAGATGAAATTGGTGATATGCCGGTGTCGCTGCAGGTTAAATTGTTACGGGCTTTACAGGAACGGCAGATCCGCCCGGTGGGCAGCGCTAAAACTATTCCCATTAATGTGCGGGTGCTGTCGGCCACACACCGCGACTTACAGCAGGCGATGGCCGATGGCAGCTTTCGTGAAGATTTATACTACCGGCTGAACGTAGTTAACCTGCAATTGCCCACCCTGGAACAACGGCCGGAAGATATCCCGCTGTTGGCCCGCCATGTGTTGCAACTCAGCGTTGAACGTCATCAGGTAGATGTCACCCGTTTTTCTGATGATGCCATGCAGTTGCTGGCGACCGCCAAATGGCCGGGTAATGTGCGCCAACTGGTTAACGTAGTAGAACAATGTGTTGCCTTAACCCACAGCCCGGTAATCGGTGCGGCCCAGGTAGAGCAAGCATTGTCACAAGACAGCAGCTACTGGCCCAGTCTGACCGAAGCACGCGATCAGTTTGAGCGACAATACCTAATCCGGGTGCTGCAAATGACTGAAGGTAACGTTACGCGGGCCGCCGAGCTGGCCGGGCGCAACCGCACCGACTTTTATAAATTATTGAAAAAGCACGAACTCAGCGCCGCGCAGGTAGCTGAACAAGGCGATGAAATCGAGTAAACTTTTATGACTGCAATCACACCATCAGATGCGCATCTTATTGATGATGAACATAACCCTGAACTGATAAAAGCCAAAATTATCAGCGAAACCGCACGAATTAACTGGCTGGAGCTGCAAAAGTTCTATGCCGCAGGTTCAGTGATCAGCGTAGAGCCTACACTGGATCTGGTTGAAGCTGCTTTTGCCTTTAGCTGCGATGATAAGGCACTGGTGACTGATTGGCTGGCCGGTGGTCTGCTGGGCCGCACTACAGAGCAGCAGGCGCAGCTATGGTTTAATAATAAAACCGAATTGTGGGCAGTGGTTATTTCCCCCTGGGTGTTGGTGCAACATAAACCGCTGGCTAACGAGCTGAACTAAAGCTCTGCTACACTGAAGCTAACCTATTGTACTTAAAGGCAAACAGACAATGACTGATCTGTATAAAAAAAGCAGCAGCTCCCGCGTTACATTGTCGCAGCTGATGCTGCCATCACACTCTAATTTCAGCGGTAAAATTCATGGTGGCTATTTGTTGTCCTTGATGGATCAAATTGCCTTTGCCTGTGGTTCTAAGTTCAGTGGTAAATACTGCGTCACCGCCTCGGTCGACCGGGTAGACTTTTTAAACCCGATTGAAGTCGGCGAGCTGGTAACGTTAAAAGCCTCGGTGATTTTCGTTGGCAACAGCTCTATGGTGGTGGGTATTCGCGTGGAAGCGCAGAACATCCAAACCGGCAAAATAAAGCACTGTAATTCATCTTATTTCAGCATGATTGCCAAAGATGAACAGGGTAATAACGTGCGGGTGCCGCGGCTGATTTTAACCAGCAAAGAAGAAGTGCTGCGCTTTGTTAAAACCACACAGCGGTTAAAGCTACGCCACAGCTATGCTGAACTGTGCGCCGACTTTGACGGTGATATGCAACAGGCTATAACACAGATCACCGCCAATTATCAGGTACAGGTGCAGTTGGGTTAGTAGCCTGCCGCCTGGCCGTCTTTGCGTGATTCTGACGCGCCAATCCATACGCCATTAGCATGATCGCGCATAATGGCCTGGTAACCGCCATAGCCACCTAAGCCATAGCGTACATCGTGGCCTTTTTTCATCAGCTCGCGTACGGTTTCATACGGTATGCCACGCTCTACTTCAATATAGCCACCATTTTGCAGGTACATCTCACTGCTGTCGGTTGGCTCGGTGCTACCCAAATGCTGCCAGCGCGCGGCATCGCCGGCTTCCTGCAAGTTCATGCCGTAATCGGCCATATTAATCAGAATTTGCACGTGGCCCTGCGGCTGCATCGCTCCACCCATCACACCAAAACTCACCAGCGGTTTGTCATCTTTCGTGATAAAAGCCGGAATAATGGTATTAAACGGCCGTTTACCCGGCTCATACACATTGGCGTGTTGCTTATCCATAGAAAACAGCTGGCCACGGTCCTGAAACACAAAGCCAAGGCCGGGCACTACCACGCCAGAGCCCATACCACGGTAATTACTTTGAATTAACGACACCATATTGCCGTGTTTATCGGCGGTAGTCATATAAATAGTGTCGCCCTGATACAAATTCGGATTACCGGCATCAACCCGTTTTGCCGCTTTATCACCAATTAACTTCGCCCGCTCGCGGCCGTATTCTGCCGAGATCAACCCTGCTACCGGCGCTTGGTTAAAGTCCTGGTCGGCATAAAATTTGGCGCGATCTTCAAACGCCAGTTTTTTTGCTTCAACAAGCAGATGCAGGCTTTGCGGCGTGTTAAAACCACTGGCTTTTAAATCAAAGTTCTTCAGAATTTGCAGCATTTGCAGCGCGGCTATGCCCTGACCATTCGGTGGCAACTCCCACAGGGTGTAGCCTTTGTAGTCTACTCCTACCGGCTCTACCCAACTTGAGCGGTGGTTAGCAAAATCGGCAAAGCGCAAATAGCCGCCGTTGGCACGCATAAAGCGGTCAATTTCTACCGCGATATCGCCTTTATAAAAAGCATCGCGGCCTTTAACAGCAAGCTGCTTCAGCGTATTGGCCAATGCCGGGTTTTTAAACATTTCGCCCTTCACCGGCGCTTTACCGTTGATAGTAAAGGTACCGACAAAATCGCCAGGTTGCGGGCTTAACACCGGCACACTGCGATCCCAGTAATACGCAATTAATTCACTGACCGGAAAACCCTGTTCAGCATAGCCAATGGCCGGTTGCAGAATATCTGCCATCGGCATACTGCCAAACTTTTGGTGCAGTTCAAACCAGCCGTCTACTGCGCCTGGTACACTGATAGGCAACATGCCGTGTGGCGGCAAATCGGTGCGGCCAAGCTTTTGCAGCTCATGCGCCAACATATCGTAACTTAAACTCAGTGGAGAGCGGCCCGAGGCATTTAAACCGTGCAATTTTTGTGTCTTGGCGTCCCAGACTATGGCGTACAGATCGCCACCGATACCATTACCGGTAGGCTCCATCAAGCCCAGGGCTGCATTCGCGGCAATGGCAGCGTCAATGGCATTACCGCCACGGCGCATAATATCCAGTGCAATTTGAGTGGCTAAAGGCTGACTGGTTGCGGCCATAACATTGGGGGCAATAACTTCAGAGCGACTGGCAAATTCGGCGCCGGTAATACGGTCATAGCCGTGTGCCGCCGTGGCCAGTACTAAACTTAAGCCGGTAACAACACCGGTAAACAGGCTTTTCATAGCAGACTCCGTTATTTTTGTTATCTTGACCTTACTCAGCCACGGCTTACCATACCAGAGCTTTACGACCAGTGAAACGCTGCCTGCGATGTTTACGCGCTGTGCAGGTGTAAATTAAGCTGTTGTTTTTGCTGCGGCGTAATAGCGACTGCTTTGTTGCCGGCATAATCGAATTGCACCATTACCGCAGTTCCCGACACCGTCTTTACCCCTGCCTGCCAGGCTTCCTGATACACATCGAACGAGCTGCCACCGATACGGCTGATATAAGTGCGTATTTCTACCGCTTTGCCGTAATGCGTTTGGGCGTGGTACTCCAGTTTTACGCTGGCCACAATCAGCGGCCATTGTTTCAAATTAAGCTGTGGAGTAAAAATTTCAAAAACGCCTTGTCTGGCGCCTTCAAACCACACCGCAAACACGGTATTGTTGATATGTCCGAGTGCATCCGTGTCAGAGAAACGCGGAGAGAAATTGTCTTGCCACATAACAAGGTTACCTGATGACTGATTTTATTGAGGTGTACGATAATGCGTTAAGCAGCGAATTTTGCCAACAGCTGATTAACGCCTTTGATGCCAGCCCGCACACAACTGCCGGCCGCACAGGCTCAGGTGTAGATACCAGTAAAAAAATCAGTACCGACTTGTACTTATACCAGCACGCGGAGTACCAGCCGTTGTTAAAGGTGATTTGGGAAGCAACCACGCGCTATGCCTGCGAGTATTTTAAAAAGTACCACTTCGCGCTGATTGGCCCGATGGGCTTAACTATCGCCCACCCGCAAACCGGCCAGCCTACCGCCATTACTCACGACAACTTTGCCGAGCTGGGCGAACCGAAAACCATGGACTTTATCCGCGCCTTGTTTCGCCTGGGCAATATCCAGGCGCAGAAGTACGAAGCAGGAAAAGGCAACTACGGCTACTGGCACAGCGAAGTGTACCCGCAACAAGGCAGCACAGAGCCATTACACCGCACCTTGCTGTTTATGTTTTACTTAAATGATGTAGCTGAAGGCGGCCAAACCGAGTTCTATTACCAAAACAAAAGTATTAAACCCAAGGCCGGTAGCATGGTGATAGCACCGGCCTACTTTACCCACACCCATCGCGGTTGTGTGCCGGTATCAAACGATAAATACATTTTAACCAGTTGGATCCTGTTTAATACCGCCGAGCAAATTTACGGCCCGCCACAGCGCTGAGTATTAAAAAGCCCTTGCGGGCTTTTTAATGAAACCCGGCTAGAAATCCAGCCGGTAACCTACTGATAAGGTACGGGGTTTACCCGGCTGGATACCACCATTAGCACGGTTAGCAATGTAGGTTCTATCCAGCAGGTTGTCTACGTTAAAGTACAACTGCTGGTTGGGCGTTACATTATATTTAGCCGACAAATCCAGTACAGTACGGCTGTTAATGGCATCTAAACCAGCCTCATCCAGACTGGCGTGTGCCGAAGACACATAACGCAACCGTGCCAACACTGTATAACGTTCTGCCTCTATGCCGGATTCCAGGCTGGCCTGATGCTGCGGCACGTAAGGCATTTCATCACCGTTTTTAACAGTACCGAAAATGCCGCTGTCAAAATCAGATTGAAATTCACTGTGGGTAAAGGTGTAGCTCAACTTTACCGGGATGCGGTAATGTTGGTGCTGATATTCATGCCGGCTGCTGAATTCCACCCCATTAACCACCACTTCACCAAAGTTAAACTGATCACCGATATTATCCGGATTACAACCTACGCTGGCTGTACAGTTGCCATGCATATTGTCGTATTTCGAGCTAAACAGCAGCACCTCTGCCTGACGCTCGCCACGCTGATAGCGCAGCCCCAGTTCGGCATTGATGCTCTCTTCTTCTTTTTGTTCAGCATTCGCCGGTGCTGCCGGGGCGAAACCTTTTTGCACGCCGGCCAATAATACGATCTGGTCGTTCAGGCGATAAGTAGCGCCAATTGACGGCAGCACAATTGAACTACCTGCCTTACGCACGGTAGAGACACCGCTGCGGTCTGGCGCACGGTTCCAATTTTGTGTTTCAGTGTCGATATCTTCATAGCGCAGACCACCACTGACTACCAGATTATCAATGGTCCATTCATCATGCACATATAAGGCTAACGCATCGGCAGATGCAGTGCGATTATCCTGAGTGCCCGGCACACCGGCACTGGTCAGCGTCATGCCCAGATCCTGCCCCAGCAGGTAAATATCATCCCACTGAAAGCGATCTTCTTCGTCCTGGTGTAAACGGCCACCAAAAGTCAGTTGGTGCGCTGCCAATGGCAGGGTGAATTCTGACTGGATACCTTTTGACTCGTAACCACGATTGTTGGCACGAATGCTGACATTAATACCTTCAACCGTAGGAGCCGCTTCAAATGCAGAGTATGCCTGTAAATTAGCCAGGCCAACCTGATTCGCTTTATACCAGTTACGGCTGAAATCATTTAAATAAGCAGTAGTGCTGAATTGCGCACCGTTTGCCAGGTCGTACTGATAATTTAGCTGGTAACCTTTATGCTCGGTATTCATTACATCGTTTTGCGACGCGGCATAACGGCGATAAGGCGTTGCCTGATAGTCGGCATCGGTTAAACCGGCGTAGGTTTCGTCTGAAGTTTCATCAGCGTAGCTTAACTTTAACTGCAGTTTGTGCGCGTCATTGCGGCCAAAGCGGCCGGCAAACTTAGCCAGCAAGTCGGTTTTTTCAAAGCCGGTGCCAGCGCCGTCGGGTAAGTCTTTAAAGCCATCGGCACCATAGTGATAACCTTCTATTACCGCACCTAAGTTATCGCGCTCGCCACCAACAAAGCCATGCAGCTTACGAAAGCCATCTTGCCCCAGCGCGGCGTCAAGGCGGCCGGCCAGTGCGGCTTGCGGAATACTGCGTGATACCAGATTCAACACACCTCCGGTCGTACGTGGGCCATACTTCACCGACGACGAGCCTTTAATAATCTCTACCGCTTCCAGCCGGCCGGTAGTTGGAAAGTAATACGCGGCAGGTGCAACATAAGGCGCCGGTGCAATTAATACTCCGTCCTCCATTACCGTAATTTTGTCGTTGCGCCCGGTACCGGTGCCTCGCATACCGATATTTGGCCGCAAACCATAACCATCTTCTTCCTGCACATAAACGCCGGGTGTAGTGGCCAGCACCCGGGATATATCGGTATAACTGAATGTATCTAAATCTTGCTGTGAAATGTAACCGGCAGAGCCGGGAATATCGTTAACTGCCTGTGACGAGCCGATAATACTCACCCGCTCAATAGCGTTCAGCTCAGTCTCTGCAGCTGTCGCATACGCAGACATCAGCGCCACAGAAAGCAGGCTCAAAGATAATTTACCCATAAAAACTCCGTTTATTAACAATTCGGCTTTAATGCACGCAATTAGAACACAGTAAAAAATGCGAATCAATCGCATTCATAGCCTTGTTTCTATTGGGAGAAACGAGCCGTTCCCACTACAAATATTCATGTTAATTTTTTGATAATTAAATGCATAAGAATACATTTCCATCAACCAGCCTGGCTAGAGGTAAAATTATATTGATTGATCTTAGCAATGATAATAATTATCATTCGTTAAACTATTTACAAAACTTTACGTTCCAGCCCGGCATCCCTGCCTGAAGAACACTGTTAAAGGAGTTAAAAATGTTGTTTCGCCCTACCACTCTGGCGTGCGCCATGGCCGCTGTTTTTGCGCTACCGTCAGCTCAGGCAGAGCTTGCCGCCGCACCGGATTACAATATGGAAGTTATCGTGGTTACCGCCTCGGGCTTCGAGCAAAAACTGGTAGACGCGCCGGCCAGTATTTCCGTGATCACTCAGGAAGAATTGGCTAAACGGCCTTATACCACTCTGCTGGATGCGGTACGCGATTTGGAAGGGGTAGATATCGGCGAAACCCGCGATAAAACCGGCCAGGGTAGTATCAGCATGCGCGGCATGGGGTCAGACTACACCCTGATACTGGTTGACGGTAAACGGCAGAATAACCACGGCGACATTTATCCGAATAACTTTGGCGGCAACCAGTTCGGTCATATCCCGCCACTGGATGCGGTAGATCGCATTGAAGTTATCCGTGGCCCGGCATCTACTTTATACGGCGCAGATGCTTTGGGCGGCGTTATCAATATTATTACCAAAAAAGTTACCGATAAATGGGTAGGCTCGGTTAGCCACAGCCGCACCGTGCAAACTGATGACGCCTTTGGCGAAGATATCACCACCGACTTTAACGTAATGGGCCCGCTGATCCCGGGTGTACTGGGTATGTCACTGCGCGGCAGTTTTTACAACCGCATGGCATCCACACCGCAATATGCCCCGGTTGCTTACCCTAACGGCGAAGTGCGTAACCGCTCGCTGGGTTTCGGTAGCGGCGGCAAAACGGTCGACAATGATAACGAAGTGTTCGGCGGCCGCTTAAGCTGGACTCCGGCCAGCAACCAAAGCATTTGGTTTGATATTGAAACATCTAAGCAACAATACGACAACACACCGTTGATTAACGATGACGGCTCCAGAGAGTATCCGGTAGGCACTGTGGATAATATTGACAGTGTTTGGGCTGCGGGTAATTTTTGCCGTGGCGGTAGCGGTAGTCGTCAGGCAGCTTGTGAAGCCAGCGGCGGTGTATGGGCACGTCGTGCCAACCCACGTATCGGTTATAGCCCGACTCAGGAATTCAGTCGAGATACCTGGTCAATAACGCACGAAGGTAAATGGGATTTTGGTAACAGCTTTGTGTCGTTATCTTATGTTGATACGCAAAACCATGGCCGCACCCTGCCGTTTACCACCAGCGAGCGTGAACTGCTGCTTGCTATGTTTGACGGCACAGGCATTTATGCCGGTATCAGCGAAGACGATCGCAAAGACCTGGCTGAAGCTACCTTCCTGCCGCGGGCAAAACGGGTTATGGCCAGCAATCAGTACACGCTGGATGCCAAACTGGATATGCCGTTTGATCTAGCCGGCCAGCATATTGCAGTAGTAGGTGCTCAGGTGATCCGCGGTGAGCTGGAAGACGGCGTATTTGGTATGGAAAGCGGCACACCCGGTGCTGTGCAAGAACACAATATGTGGTCGGTATTTGCTGAAGATACCTGGGATGCAACCCAAGCCTTCTCGATTACTGCCGGCTTGCGCCGTGACGACCATGAAGTATTCGGCAGCCAGTTGAGTCCGCGTTTATATGGTGTATACACGCTAAATGAAAGCTGGACCATTAAAGGTGGTGTCAGCACCGGCTACAAAACACCAAAAACTACCCAACTGTACAATGGCGTAATTGGTTTTGGTGGTCAGGGCACCTCACCACAATTCGGCAACCCGGATCTGGAAGCAGAAACCAGCGTATCAACCGAGATTGCAGCTTACTGGCAACACCATAACGGCCATAACTTTAACGCCACCATCTTTAAGAACGATTTTGACGATAAAATCGCTTCACAACCATGCGGTACCGGTACCAATATTGAATGTGCACCAACCGGTGAATATGCCGATCTTGGCTATGCCACCAGCAGCAAAACCGTCAACATTGATAAAGTTACCATTCAGGGCGCTGAGCTGGCCGGCCGTTGGCAAGCCACCGACAGCGTAGCATTGCGTGCTAACTACACCTATACCGACAGTGAGCAGAAAAGCGGCGCCAACAAAGGCCAACCGCTGGGCAACAGCGCCAAGCATATGGCTAACCTGACGCTAAGCTGGGATGCGACTGACGAGCTGAATGTATTTCTGACCTCAGAGTACCGCACCAAACGTTTCCGCTCATGGGATGTCGACAACGATAAAGCCTTACATTACAAGGCCTATAACGTGTTCCATCTGGGTGCTTCTTACCAGGCCAGTGAGTCAGTAACCTTTAATGCGCGGATTAACAACCTGCTGGATCGTGACTTCACAACTTACAGTATCGCCTTTACCGAATGTGACGAGACTGCTTCGAGCTGCGTGTACGATAGCAACGGTGAAAATGGTTACAGTGCAAGCTTTGTTGATGACTACAATAACAAAGATAAAGCGCGTAACTTCTGGGTGGGTGTAAACGTACGCTTCTAACCTGCTGCAGTAATTGAAAAAGCCGCATCCGTTGCGGCTTTTTATTGTTCAGTGTACCGGCTTAATCATTTTCAGATGCGGAATATCATCCTCCAGATACGGCTCACTGGCGGGCTTAAAGCCTAAATCCTGGTAAAACTGCTGTAGATAACACTGCGCTGAAATATGAATATCGGTATCCGGCCATAATTCTGCGGCAACACTAAGGGTTTTTTCTACCAGCACCTGACCAAGACCCAAACGCCTCGCCGTTTGTGACACGCACACGCGGCCTATCCCCGGAAAGCCGTCAAAGCTGACTCCCGGCGCCAAAACACGCGAGTACGCAATAACCTTGTCGCCCTTTTTCAGAATAACGTGACGGGTTTGTGCATGTAAGTCTTTGTCATCCAGCTCAGGATAAGGGCAATTTTGTTCTACCACAAATACGTCCACCCGCAGCTGCAACAAGCTATACAGCGTATAAGTGTCTAATTCATCGAAAGTTAGTACCTGCCACTGCATTTATTCGGTTCCCTCGCTGCACAAAACACTTACTATACCAGAGGAAAAAGCCCCGCGCCCCCGGGAAATAACACTGCAATACGCCGGGTGCGTAACAGCATCATAAAATTGCTATTTTTTTGTAACCAATTTGACATTTAGTACCGGTTAAATATAGCGGCCTAATAATCCGTTTTCGCCCGGAGCAATAATAATGTCAGACAGTAAAACTAATCTCAGTATCGATAACTCGGGTATTGACCCGCAAACAAATTTTTCACTTAACCCTACTTTTGCCGCCATTGTCGGCAGCCGGATGGCGCGGCGCAATTTCCTTAAAGGCAGTGTCGGCGCGGCTGTCGCAGCAATGCTCGGCGGCTCGCTGGCCGCGTGCAGCAGCAGTGACGATGGCGAGCCAACTCCGGTCGTACCGCCGGTAGCAACCACACCGCTGTTGGGCTTTACTGCCGTGGCAGCCGGCAGAGCCGACGCTATAGTAGTGCCGCAAGGTTACAGTGCCAGCGCTTTTTTACCCTGGGGTACCCCTTTATCCGGCACTTATCCGCCGTTTTTGGCCGATGCGACAAACACCGGGGCCGAGCAGGAGCAGCAAGTTGGCATGCACCATGACGGTATGCATTTCTTCCCTATTGATACGCGTAATGCAGGTACCAGCTCCACTGAAGGTTTGTTGGTGTTTAACCACGAGTATATCGACCACAACCTGATCCATCCTAATGGTATCGATAGCATGCCACGCCCTGCCGACCAGGTGCGCAAAGAAATCGCTGCCCATGGCGTTACTGTGGCGCATATCCAGCAAAACAGCGACGGCAACTGGCAATTGGTGAATAACAGCCCGTTTAACCGCCGCATTACCGGCGCTACCCCGATGGAACTTAGTGGCCCGGTGCGCGCCAGCAGCAAAGTGATCACCAAATACAGCCCTGACGGTAGCCGCACCCGCGGTACATTAAATAACTGCGGTAATGGTTTTACGCCTTGGGGCACTTATTTAACCTGTGAAGAAAATTGGGCCGGTTACTTTGTTAATGCCGACGCAGAGCAGCCTCGCGAGCACAGCCGTTATGGCGTGCCGTCGTCCAACGGCCGTTATTTCTGGGAAACCGCCACGCCAACAGCTGATGTGTATCAGCGCTTTAACGCCGGCAGTGTCGCCGCCGACGCTACAGAAGATTACCGCAATGAACCGAATACTTTTGGCTGGATAGTAGAAATTGACCCGTTTAATCCCGACAGCGTGCCGCAAAAGCGCACGGCTCTGGGTCGCTTCGGCCATGAAGGCATTATTTTTGGCAAATTGGAAGAAGGCAAGCCGGTCGTGCTGTATTCCGGAGATGATTCGACCTTTGAATATATCTACAAGTTTGTCTCTGCCGCGCCCTACTATAAAAATACCGCCGGCGGTCATTTGTTAAATGACGGCACCCTCTACGTAGCCCGCTTTAATGACGACGGCAGCGGTGATTGGTTGGCGCTGGACATTAACAACACTGATTTTGCCGCGAAAGCTGCGGCTGCCAATGTCACTTTCAGCGATCAGGCCGATGTACTACTCAATACCCGTTTAGCTGCCGATGTGGCAGGCGCGACCAAAATGGACCGGCCGGAATGGGGTGCAGTACACCCGGATACCGGCGAGGTCTACTTCACCCTAACTAATAACAGCCGCCGCACCGACGAGCAGACAGATGCCGCCAACCCGCGTGCAGCGAATGTTACCGGACATATTATCCGCTGGCATGAACGTGACACTCAGGCAGCCATGGCCTTTGATTGGGACATTTTTCTGCTGGCCGGTGATGTCGGCACCGCAACGCCGGATACTGAGCTGACCTTAACTGAAGACAACCATTTAGCCAGCCCGGACGGGCTTTGGTTTGATAAAAATGGTCTGCTTTGGATCCAAACCGATATGAGTGGCTCACAACAAGGTGAAGGGCCGTTTGGTAATAACCAGATGCTGGTAGCCGACCCGGTAACACGGCAAATAAAACGCTTTTTGGTTGGCCCGACAGATTGCGAAGTTACCGGTATCAGCGCCACACCGGATATGAAAACATTGTTTGTGAATATTCAGCACCCTGGCGACCGCTCTGCCCCGGGTGATTTCACCAGTCACTGGCCTGACGGTGGCAGCAACCGGCCACGCTCGGCCACAGTAGTTATTACCAAAGATGATGGCGGTATTATCGGTAGCTAACGATTAATGAGGCCGGTGTTATGGCAACAGCGACGCCGGCCACTTTTGCTGCAGTACCTGGTTGGTAACAAAATCAACCAATTGTGTTTCGGGCAACGGCCGTGACAAATAATAGCCCTGCGCAAAATCACAGTTGTAGCGCTGCAATAGCTGCAAATGCGCCAGCGATTCCACGCCTTCGGCCACGACCTTTAGCCCCAGTTTATGCACCATAGCAATAGTAGAAGCCACTATCTGCTCATCTGCCGGATTATCCAGCATGCCCATAACAAAGCTACGGTCTATCTTGATGGTACTTACCGGCATACGTTTCAGATAATTCAGCGACGAATAGCCGGTGCCAAAATCATCAATGGCAAAGGCAAAACCCTGTGCTTTTAACCGATGCATAACATCCAGGGTTTCATTGATGTTGCTCACCAGCGTACTTTCGGTTAGCTCCAGCTCAAAATGTGCTGCATTGAGCGCATACTTTTGCAGTATAGCGGCGAAGTTTTCCGGCAGGTTACGGTCAAGAAATTGGTCCGCTGATAAGTTAACCGCAATCACTACCTGCGTCAGCCCCTGCTGTATCAGGGTTACACAGTGCTGACAACTGCGCTCAAATACCCAGTAACCAACACCGGTCATTAACTGTGCTTGTTCCAGCACACTGATAAATTCATCCGGCGGTACCATACCACGCTGCGGATGCTGCCAGCGTAACAACGCTTCAAAACCACAAAGCCGGCCGCTGATTAAATCAACCTGTGGCTGCAGGCTTAAACTAAACTGCTGTTGTTCTATAGCCTGACGCAACTCTGCTTCTAACTGCATACGATTTGCCAGATCAGACGACATCTGCTCCGCAAAAACAAAGCTGCAGTTGCGGCCATTACTCTTAGCCTGATACATGGCCAAATCAGCACGGCGGATCAACTCCTCAGCAGCAAAGCCGGCATCGGCACTGAAAGCTACGCCAATACTGACACTAAGCGACACGGCGCCCTGTTCAAGCGTAAACTGCTCATCAAATACCGCTAATGCCTTTGCTGCCAGTTGCTCTGCGTGCTCCGGCCCCGTTATATGGGTAAGTACGATGGCAAACTCGTCGCCGCCAAAGCGACACACGACATCCGCAGGCCGCACCAGGCTATTCAGGCGTTTGGCAGTTTCAATTAACAACTGATCGCCGACAGCATGGCTACGGCTATTGTTAATATTTTTAAAGTTGTCTACATCCAGAAACAATAAACCGACATAGCCCGGCTGCTGTTGCAACGCCGCCAGCGCCAAACTCAATTGATATTGCAACATATTGCGGTTGGCCAGTCCGGTTAGCTGGTCAAACATGGCCATATTTTGCAAACTGGCCGTGTTTTCGGCCAATTGCCGGTCGAGATTTTCCAGCTCGTGGCTCAGCGTCATTACAGACGTGGTAAAGGTTGTCAGTTCATCCTGTAATAAACCGGGCGGCAATGTGCTCTGTTGCCGAAAATCAGCATAACGCCGTTTGGCCAGTAAAGGTAAGGCATTGGCTAACTGCAGAATACGCCGGCTGATACGTCTGGTAACTAACATAATAAGCAGCAACAAGGCGACAAAGCAGCCTACCGCTACAGCGATAATGCGCTGCCTGTAGTGTTTATTCTCGGTTACTGCGGCGCTGACATCTTCCAGCATCAGCAATAAATGTGCGTCTGTTCCGGTCGGGTCCAGCGCAATAAAGTGCAAATAGTAACTGTGTTGCTGCAGTGTAAGCACCAGGCCATCGCGACGCGCCTGCGCTATATCAAACTGCGCCGGCAGTACCTGATACAGTTGCTGCAACAGCTGATGGTCCGATGCCTGCAACAGGGTAAAACGCTGACTGCCGCTATTGTCGGTACTATCGTGCAATATGGCAACTTCAACGCCCAATGCCTGATGCAGGTTATACAGCACTTCAGTCAGATCAGTACTAACCAGCAGCACCGCCACTTCGCCATGACGGTTTAGCAGCGGCAGCGTAAGTATTTTGTCGCAGTGTACATCGCAGCTGACCAAAGCTTGCGGGCTTTGTTCCGCCAGGGTGCGCGCCACCAATTCATTGCTGACAGACGGCACCGCAGCACTGCTGCGATACAACAATTGCTGCTGCGGGCCAAATAAACTGAGCTGGCGCACAGCAAAGTTCTGCTGTAGGGGTTCCAGTTGAAAAGCTAAACCGGCAGCGAACTGGTCGAAGTTATCTGCCAAATGCAACTGTTGTAATTCGGCCTGGGTTTGTAACCAGGTAAGTAATTGCTGTGCTGAAGACTGACTGTAAAACTGAAAATACTGCTGGCCCTGAGCTTTGCGCTGAGCTTGCTGCCGGCTGAATTGTTCGTTCATATGCAATAAGGATAAACCGGTAAACCACAGCAACAGGATCAACAGCATACTGAGCATCAGCAGCAGAATTTTCCACGACAAACTCAAATAGCGCGGCATTGTCAGAACCGGTACATCAGTTGTACTGCCAACACCTGCCAGTATTGGCTTTTATTGGTCAGCACATCCGGTTGCAATACCGGCGCCAGCCGGCCGGTGCCTTTATTCCAGTGCGTTTCGCCATGCAGCCGCCATTGCCGGCTAATATCAACACTGACACCGACAGCAACAGCATGTTGATAGCCAAACCAGCGCGGCACCACACCACCGGTTTGGCGCTCCAGCATACGGCCCTGGCGGTCATCTTTATCCAACACCATATAGTCCAGCATGGTGTAAAAGCGCAACTGGGGTGAATAGTGGTACTGTGCCAACATATAGCCACCCTGGCCTAATTGCTGACGTTCAAACTGCGGCGCAAAAAAACCGTTGGTTTTAATCCGCTCCTGCAGCAACTCAGTGGCAAACTCCCAGTTCTCGGCCTGATAACGCAAATTCAGCATTACCCGCTGTACAGTAAAATCTGCTGCACTGATAAGTTCGCCCTCTCCGGGCCGGTATTTAAACGCGGAGTCGAGCAGTATAGCGCCATAACTAAAACGGCTGAAAGCAGGCTGCCAGTAGACACTGAGCTTGTGATCCCGCTGCAGTGAGGTCTTACCCTGAGTGTCGTAACCCAACAGCTGGCGGCTTTGCTGTTGTGATATAGGAATGGTACCGAAACTCCAGTTCAACGTCAGGTCGCCGTAGTCACCGGAATTACGCGCCTGCAACGCTAAACCATCCGTGCCAACAGCAATATCGCGAAAACCGTCAAAGTATACTGACTGCGGTAAAATAATAGATGGCCGGGTAAAGGGCACGTCACGGGTACCGGAGTATAACCAATGCTGATTTTTAAAGCGGCCAAAATACATATTGGCCTGCCACGCCTCGGTATTGTAAAACGCCCAATCCAAAAATAAATAATCCAGCCGTGTACCCTGCGGATAACGATTGCCACCGTCGAGATAAACTACCTGACCGGCCAGGTGCCAATCTGCCGCCAGACTGTAGCGGCCGTTTACGCCAAGCTCTGTTAATGCCGCTGATGTTTTACCGCTGTTATTAATATAATTGCTGTCATCAGCGCGGATCAACCCTTGAGCAACAAAGCCTTGCCAGGAAAAATCTTCAGCTACTGTAACGCTGCTGAATAACATAAACACAGTTAACAACACAGTGCGAAGCAATGCTTTATTCAATGCGCACCTCCTTTACCGCAGAGCCGACATAGTGTGCCTCAACATAACCGATAGCACCGGCTTCTGTGCGCACCAGTTCCAACATCGCTGCCATACTGTCTACCTGTTGTGGCCGCCGGCCGGTTCCGGAAAAACTGCGTTTATCCCAAATGCCGGTTAACTGATAAGGAAAGAGTCTGAGTTGTTCGCGACAAAAGCGCTGATGTAACGGGGAGCTGTCTGCCAATACGATAACTTTAACCGGCGTGCCGTCAGGCCACTGCGTCTGGCGTAGGGTAAAAATATTACGCAGCTGGCTTTGACTCAGGGTATCCAGCGGCACTGAGCCATGCACTACCACTGTCGCCGCATTAAGCGGAAACAGCAACAGCAGGCCAAGCCAAAGCAGAGCTTTCATCACAGGCAAACACCGGATGCAATTACAGGCATTATTTGTATTTTGTTCACTGTTCTGTTTATCTCCGGCTTAACGCCGGCAAAACAGCCGGCGTCATTTGGAAATATCATTCTAGCAGAGCTACTTAGATCCTGCCTTGTTACCTACAGCGGCAGCAACTTAGCGGCTGGGTTTAGCCGCTGAACGCTGCTGCGACGGGCGCTGGCCATCACGATGTTCCGGCCGCGCCATTTTAGGTTTCTTTGGTTTATAAGGCTTGGTATTTAATTTAGACTCCGGTAACACATTTACCGGCTCAAAGCCTGCCAGCACCTGACGCGTAAGCGTTTGTTTAATTAAGCGCTCAATGCCGGCCAACTCTTTAGTTTCATCTGCGCATACCAGCGATACTGCATGGCCGGCAGCACCGGCACGACCGGTACGGCCGATACGGTGTACATAATCTTCTGCAACGTTTGGTAACTCAAAATTGACTACCTGCGGCAGCTGATCAATATCCAAACCGCGGGCAGCAATATCTGTTGCCACTAACGCACGCACAGCGCCGGCTTTAAAATCAGCCAGGGCTTTAGTACGGGCATTCTGGCTTTTATTGCCGTGAATAGGCGCTGCTTTTATGCCGGCATTTTCCAAATGCAGACTAAGCTTATTCGCCATATGTTTGGTTTTGGTAAAAATAAGCACCTGCTGCCATTTATTGTCGTTAATCAGCTTGGTTACCAGCGCGGCTTTGCGGTTTTTATCAACCGGATATATCACCTGTTCTACCCGCTCGGCGGTGGTGTTTGCCGGGCTGACCGACACTTCCAACGGATCGTTTACCAGGCCTTTGGCCAGCTTACGGATATCGTCAGAGAAGGTGGCAGAAAACAGCAGGTTCTGGCGCTTTTTCGGCAACAACGCCAGCACCTTTTTAATGTCATTAATAAAGCCCATATCCAGCATGCGATCGGCTTCATCCAGCACCAGCACTTCAAGCTGGGTAAAACGCACCGCGTTTTGCTGGTATAAATCCAGCAGGCGACCCGGCGTCGCTACTAAGATATCCACACCACGACGCAGCGCCATCATCTGCGGGTTAATTTTTACCCCACCAAACACCACCGCACTTTTCAGCGGCAGGTACTTACCGTACACCGCTACGCTTTCAGCCACCTGGGCCGCCAGTTCGCGCGTAGGCGTTAATATCAGCGCCCGCACCTGGTTTGGTTGTACTTTAGCGCCGTCAGTCAGTAATTGCAGCAATGGCAAAGTAAAGCCGGCGGTTTTACCGGTACCGGTTTGGGCGGCGGCCATTAGGTCGCGGCCGCCCAGCACAGCAGGAATAGCCTGCAACTGGATAGGAGAAGGAGTGGTGTAGCCTTTGTCGGCAATAGCTTTAAGCAGCGCTGCCGACAGGTTTAAATCAGTAAATTGCATGCGATATCCCGCAGGTAATGCTGCGAAACAAAACTGCCGCAGCTGCAGTGGCCTCTCAAACAGAGGGGCGCGCATGTTACAGCAAAACCGGTCTTAGCACCAATAAAGATGAAAAAAGCCGCAGCAAGTTCGTTGTACATGTCGCGGGCATTAATTAAGAGTAAAGATATGCTGCTTTTCGATACACAGCGGGCTGGTGATTTGCAACAGCATAACAGTGCAAAACAAGCAGCACACTTTATCCGGCTAACGCATTACGCTATTGTAAGCGGCAACAGCGGCGCACTTTAAACCACAACTAACAACCAACACTCAGCGCCATATTTACACGAAGGGATCAGCATTGCGTAACCAGGCCAGTAACAGCCCCGCCGACAGCGTATTTATGCGCGAATTAAAACGTGTCCTTAACAGCCTAAGCACGCCGGCATCGGCGTTATCACTGGTAAGTATCGCCGCCGACTTTTTCCGCGCTACACACAGTAGCGTAACGCCACCGGCGGCCATGGCAGAGCTGAGCTTTCTGGCAGAAAAGATATTGCAGTTAACCGAAGGGCAAAATAACGCCGAAACCCTGACCCGTTCGGCGCGGTTACTCGGCACTTTGCAATTAACCGTGCCCGAGTCCAAGCGGCGCTGGCGCGAGGTACAATTCGGCTACAAAGCCCTGTATCGCGCTGCGCTGTCGCTGCGTTTGTTGCAGCATATGCTGACGCAGCAATTGCTGAACGATCCCTGGATAGAGCAACACTATGCACAGCGCGATGCAAAAGACCCGCAGTGCCCGTTTCGGTTAAATGTGCAGTTGCCTCTGGTAATGGCGGTGTTATTGCTGGATGTGGGAATGCTGCACCCCAAAGCGCTGGCCGTGTTAGCCGGCAATAACGGCACCCTGGACCCGCAGCGCGCACTGCAATCAGAAGAGCGACACCAGTTACTGCAACTGAGCACCACGGCGCGGCAGCACTTTTTCTCACTGGCGCTGGCCGTAGTACGTTTTCGCAGTAACAATAAGCAGGAACAACAACTGGATATGGCGCAGCAGCAACAACGGCTGGACTTTACCGAACGCCTGCTGGCGGCAGCTGAAGATCCCAACAGTGCTGTGGGCAGCCTGTTAAAAGTACCACAGGTATACAGCTCAATTGTGTTACCTGGCCGCCAGCGCTTCGCCTATGAAGCCCTGCCCAAAGCCACTTTGTTGCTAAAAGACGCGGTAAAACGCGGCGAGTTAAATGCGCTGTATACCGGCCATTTACTGAAAATTACCGGCGTATTTCCGCAAGGTTTTGGCGTAGCATTTATCCCGGCGCAAACCGATCTGAGCGTACAGGAAAAATACGAATTAGCTATTGTAAATCAGTTATATCCGGCTAAAGCAGAAGAGCCGTTATGCCGGGTAGTCAGCCGTAATTTACAGTACCGCCGCGGCGGCCATAACAGCTGCATCAGCGTAGCAAATAATCTGTATTTCAAGCCGGCGCGTGACCGCTTGGCCATTATGCCTCCACAACGTTTACAGGAGATTCTGGCCGGGTTGAGCGCCGATTTTGAGCCCGGCCAACTGCGGCGTTTTATTCCGCGTTGCTGGCACCCGGAGCAATTTTTCAGCCAGAGTGAGCACCAAAACCTGTGGAATAACGCACCACAGCGGCAGAATTGAACGTACTTTACGTTACATATTACCGTTGCAAAAACTGCTGATGCGGCGGTAACTGCGCGGCAGTGCGGCCTATAATGGCTTTTAAATCGGCCAGCAAGCCGCTTAACTGAGCCCCGGTTAAATTGTCTGCCAGTGGATGATAATGCTGCGGCCGTAAATGCTGCCCCAGCATAACCTGCTGCCAGGCCACCTCGGTAAATAACTCATCCTGCTGACGAAACACTGCGCCTGACTGGCGAAACAGTTCTATGCGTTGTGCCAGTGACTCCGGCAACGCCATGGTGCGGCAATGCTGCCACTATGGGCAATAGCACGGGTGTAGGGCATAACCGGCAAGGTAGCGGCTGTTGGTACTTTTGCTAACACAGCTATCTGTTTTAGCGCGGTTTATTTAACGGATAATGCTGGCTGCACATGCGGTTAAAGTGGCCAACGTCATCAATACGGCGTAAAAAGGACTGAACCTCAGGTTTCGTGCTATCTGCCGGCACTAATTGAGACGGATAAATACCGTAGCCAGAAAATAAACAGTGCCATGAGTTGATACTGTAGTAACTGTCCAGCTTATTGGCTGTCAGGTAAGGGCCAATATCCTCTCTGCTTAGCCAGGCTCGGGTTAAACCTTTCAAGTGCAGCGGTAAGTCTTCATTGGCGGCATTATCACGCCAGTATTGGCTATCAGTTCTGTTATTTAAACGATAATGCCCGACAATATAATCGCGTATGCCCTCAAAGCGGCTGTTAATGCGCTGATTAAACTCTGGCTGCAGGGCGTCACTGTAATTGCCCTTGACCAAACAATCCGCAAACATCTCTACGGTGGTTTGTACCAGATGCAAAGCCGTTGCCTCCAGCGGCTCAATAAAGCCCTGCGACAACCCCACTGCCAGGCAGTTTTTGTACCAGTGCTGTTCCAGCCTGCCAACTTTCATTTTCAAATGTCTTGCCGCAACACTGTCATCAACGCCAAGGTGTGCTCTGAGCTCCTGTTCTGCCTGTTCAGCACTACAGTATTTCGAGCTGTATACATAGCCATTACCCACACGGCTGGTCAGTGGAATACGCCATGCCCAGCCATTACTCAGAGCGGTGGATTGCGTCATCAGTTTTTCATCAGGCAGACAAGGCGTTTGCATAACCACGGCAGCATCATTAAACAAGTTTGCGCTGTAACTTATAAACTTAACCCCCAGTGCCTGGCTGATTAAGCGGGCAGAAAAGCCGGTACAGTCAACAAAAAAGTCTGCTTCAAGCACACCATGTTGCGCCGACACCAGAGCATTGATAGAGCCATCTTCAGCTATAACAACGTCACTGACACTAAACTCCCGGTAAGTTACCCCCTGGCTTTTAGCATAAGTTGCCAGAAACTGGCCTAATAACGTGGAGTCGAAATGGTAGCCATACTCCACACTAAACGGGAAAGACGCATCAGCTAGAGGCTGGCGGCCTTGCTGTGCCAGGGCAGCATTAAGGAAATAGTGATCCGGGTTTGCATTGACATCCAGCCCCAGACGACGGTAATAACAACTATGAATAAACACATCCTGGGTGTGTAAATCTGTCTGGGCGACAAAGGGATGAAAATAACGGCTGTATCCCGGCGTGTCTGTCCAGCCAGTAAACTCAATACCCAGTTTGTAAGTGGCATTGCAGGCACTCATCCACTCAGCTTCAGGGATACCTAAGGTATTAAATAACCCACGCAGTTGTGGCGTAGAGCCCTCGCCCACACCAATAGTGGCTATTTCAGGTGCGCCGACAAGCTCTATGGTGATATCAGCTGCAAGTTGTTTTCTTAACAAACAAGCCGTTATCCAACCGGCTGAGCCGCCGCCAACAATCACGACTTTATTCATTTTTTTTGGCGCTGATACCATGCAGATAGCTTTCCTGTGTGGGTAATTGATTAACATAACCTGAGAATACAGCACTGATATTACTCATAAAATCACTGCATTCTACCTCAGGCAGCGTATTGGCTAACGGGCTGTAACTGTGCGGCATAATTCCCTGCCCCAATAACACCTGATACCAGCCCATTTCTGAGAACAGCTCATCACTGCGGCGAAAAACCCGGCCGGAGTCAGCAAAAAGCGCAATCCGTTCAGTCAGTGTGTCAGGTACTGCCATCTCCCTGCACCTTTTCCAGAACGGCTCACTGCGCTGGTTAAGATGATAGTGCAGAATAATAAAGTCGCGGATAGCTTCCATTTCTACATCGGCCTGGCGGTTAAATTCATCTGCCAGACAGGTATCTGCCGGGTTTTGAGGAAATAATTTAAGAAAACGCCCTATGCCCGATTGGATCAAATGCAAACTGGTAGACTCCAGCGGCTCTAAAAACCCGCTGGACAAGCCCAACGCCATACAGTTTTTATGCCACTGTTTTTTACGTCGGCCTGTGGTAAACCGCAAAAATTTGGGGGCAGACCTTTCGCCTTCAGGCAAATGTTGCAGCAAGGTGTCAAGTGCCTGCTCCTGCTGCATAAAGGCGCTACTGTACACCATGCCATTGCCTGTGCGGCTTTGCAGCGGTATATGCCACTGCCAGCCCGCAGCATGCGCTATCGAGCGCGTGTAAGGTTGTGTGGTATTACCCTGTCTGGTTTGTATTGCAATAGCACTGTCAGCCGGTAGCCAGTGCTGCCAGCTCTCGTATCCTGTATTAAGCGCCTCTTCAATCAATAAGCCGCGAAAGCCGCTACAATCAATAAAAAAGTCGGCTGCCACAACCTGATTATCATCAAGTATCAGATCGCGGATGTTGCCACTTGCCGGGCAGATATTAACCCGTGAAATTTTCGCATCAATGCGGTGTACGCCTAACTTGACCGCGTAATCACGCAGTAAGCGGGCATAAGCAGAGGCGTCAAAGTGATAGGCATAACTTAGCCCCGGAATAGTGGTTCCGGGCAATGTTTTAGCAGGCGAAAACTTATTCGCTTTTGCCGCCAGAAAATTTAACGAATAGCGCCAATAGTCTGAGGCGTTTTGCGGTGATTGCCTGAGCCAATAATTAACAAAATGGGTTAAGCCGACATTGCTGCCAACATCACCAAAAGCATGCATATACTGGCTGGACGCCTGCCCCCAGCCTGCAAACTCAATACCCAGCTTAATCGTGGCATCCGTCTGCTGAATAAAATACGGCTCATCAATACCCAGCAACTGGTTAAAGCTCTGAATGGGTGGAATAGTGGCTTCGCCTACCCCGACAGTGCCAATATCAGTAGACTCAACCAGAGTTAACCTGACCTTGTCTTTAAACACTTTGGCAAGGGCTGATGCTACCATCCAGCCAGCACTGCCGCCGCCTGCGATTACTATATGACGAATACCATTCTGGTGCATATTTTGTCCCTATAAAAAAGCCCCTGACAACAGGGGCTTTGTAATGTCAGACAATATTAAGGTTAGAACTTATAACCAAAGCCAAGCATAAAGTTACGGCCATATCTTTGATAGTCTTGCGCGCCAATAACCTGGCCGGTTTCACCATCAACAAAGTTGGTAACAAAAGGTTCGTCGGTAATATTCTGTACCTGGAATGTCACGCTCAGGCCTTTCAAAGCATCGATAGACGATTCTGAGAAGTCATAGCCCAGTTGTGCATCCCACAACGTCTCAGCTGCTGCTGTTCTGGTATCCAGGTTAGCAGTCTGATTACGCACTGCGCCCTGATACTCTGAGCGGTGGTTCATGCTGGTACGGAATTGGAAGCCTGCTTTTTCATAGTACACAGTGAAATTGTATACTTTGTCAGATAAGCCAGGGATCTCCTGCTGCATACCTTTCACATCTACTTCTGAATCCAGGAAAGTAGCACTTAACACCGCACCAAAACCATCCAGTGCTTCAGTCAGAACATTAAATGGCACTACTGCTGTTAACTCAGCACCACTCACTTTGGCATCACCAACGTTGTCCGGTATGGTATTAACACCCAGGTTGGTAATTGGCACATCTTCCGGATTAGGCGTGTTAAAGTCTGAGAAGTCAAAAATTGTGTCGTTATTGGCAACCCAGTCTTTTATGTCTTTGTGGAACAATGCTGCAGACACATAACCTTCACTGGTGTAGTAATATTCGTAAGACAGATCAAACTGATCGGCAACGATAGGTTTTAGTGACGGGTTACCACTACCAGAGCTCCATGGCGACGTGGTTAAATCGTCAGGGTTAAACACGCCAGGGTTGTTGCGTCCGCGATCAAAACCATAGCTAAAGCTTGAGTTCATTTGATCCATACGTGGGCGTGCCACAGTGCGTGCTGCGCCAAAACGCAATTGCTGCTCATCAGTTACTTTTAATACCAGGTTTAAACTTGGTAATACATTGCTGTAGCTGTCACCCTGCGTTGTTGGATCAATATTTAACCCACCTTCAGGGCGTGAACTGACCTGAAAACCATCCGAGCTTTGGTCTGTGTATACATATTGTACGCCGATGTTACCGTATAACGGTAAATCAAACACATAGCTGCTGATATCTGCTTTTACGTAAGTAGTATAAATATCTTCAAATACTGTCCAGGTACCACGCCATTTATCAGGCACAGTGTCGCCCTGAACTACAGAGTCATATACACCATCGCGATACATTGCCAGTGAGTCATAGGCAATCATATTACCCATACCGAGGTAGCCCAGTGACACATTGCCCAGGTAATATTTGTCGTCAATAGGTAAGGTTGAATTTACGTCACCGGCCACGTAATTAGGCACGCGTAAATATTCACCGTAGTCTACTTTCGACTTTTCACGTTTGCTGTAGTTAACACCTACTTCTACAGAACTGAAAAAGTCATTTTCCAGCAGCCGGTTTGCCGCAAGCTTGAAGGTAGTCATTTCGTCTTTAGTTTCAGGCGTCAGTAAGTTACCGTCCTGACCATCAACACCCACTTCACCTACACCCCAGTTTCTTGCTGCGCCTAACTCAAATAATGCGCGGTCTGAGTAATCTAAAGATGGTGTAAAGGTTGCGCCGGTAAGACCACCATTCATTTCAACAATGATGTCATCACCCAAGCCCTGGCCGGCATTGCCGCCCCGACCAGTGGTCGCGTAACTTTCCATAAACCACAATTTACGGTCGGCTTTTGAATAACTCAAATCCGCTTCCAGTGACCAATCAGCCAACTGATATTCAACATTTGCACCGAAAGACGTCAATTCCGCCTGACGGAATATTACGTCGTTACGCACTATACCTTTAACGTCTGTTGCCAGAAAACGAGTCGCAACACCATTACGTTCTTCCAGAATCTCTATGGTAGAAGTGTCGTCATCCCGGCCATAACCGATAGGCAGCTCAACACCACGTAAGATTTGCTTATCTTCAAAATCGACGTACATGGCATCAAATGTCAGATGTAAATCTTTATTTGGCGCAAACTCCAGTACACCAAGCACCGAATCCCGGGTCAGTTCAGAAGAACGAACATACGGCTTAGCACCACCTAAACGGCGAATACCATCTCCGTTACGATCATAGTTCCAGGCGTGCCAGCGCTCTTCCTGGTTAGGTGATTGCATATGTGCGTAAGCCAAAGCCACACCCACTTTGCCGTCATTAAACTGGTCTATATAACCGATAGAGCCACGTTTACCCTGATCATCCATATCTGGATTTACTGCGTCCAGGCCATTTTTTTCAAAACGCACGTTCGCATTAACGATGCGTTCGTTTTTGTCTAACGGACGTACTGAGCGTAAATCAACAGTACCACCAATCCCCTGAGTGATCAGTGATGCATCAGGCGTTTTATATACGACAACTTCACTGATAACCTCAGATGGGTACAGATCAAATTCAACCCCACGATTATCACCGATAGAAACCTGCTCGCGGCCGTTAAATGTCGTGGTATTAAAGTCACCACCCATGCCACGAACAGAAATCAGACTGGCACGGCCATCCAAACGCTGTGCTGACAAGCCCGGTAAGCGTGCTATAGATTCAGCAATACTGGAATCCGGCAGCTTGCCGATATCTTCTGCAGAAACAGAATCAACGATACTGTTAGAGTATTGCTTGGTGTTAATTGACTCGGCGACAGAGCGCCTAAAGCCTTTTATTTCAATAACTTCTACGCTTGCAGCAGCCTTTGCTTTCTCTCTGGCTTCTGCCGGCGACTCGCGTTGTTCTGTGTCAGCCGATGTTTCTTGAGCCGCAATACTGTAGCTGCTCAACCCGACCGTTGCTAAGGCAACCGTCAGCATACTGAGTTTAAATTTAGTCATGTCCTTCATCCCCGGTGTGTTATTTGTGTCGTCTGCCAGCTGTAAGCGCAGCTGTTGCAGTACAACCAGACTTTTGTCTAAGGCTATTTATTAAACTTATTAGGTCAACAGCTCAATATGAATACGTATTCATAATTGCTAAATCGCACAAAAGCAGCGCATTGTTTCAATTTAATGCACTAACGCAGTGCAAAACTCGCTTTCGTCTGAAACACCATATTTTCTTAGATATACCGCTTAGTTGTAGCAGAGTGGAGAGAAGATACAGAGCTGGTTTTAGTGATATTTTCAATGCATACGTATGCAGCAGGTTTAATAATTGCACAAGGCTGATTTATGCTTGCACCAGTATATGGCAGCTGGCAGCAAATATGTGGATCTTGCTTTGCTGCCGCGCCGGAGCACATTATGACAACCAGAAGCATTAAACACTGCAGTGCAGCTAAGCACAGTAAACAGCACGCAACAGCCCCGGCGCACATAACGGCAACACTGCGCGGCTTTATCAGCGATTGCTTACCACAGGCACCCCGTTTGTCAGATGCTGCTGACATTTTGCATATGAGTAGCAGAACCTTACAACGCCTGTTGCAACAACACGGCTGCAGCTTTCGTTCGCTGGTTACTGACTGCCGGCATCAATTGGCTCAACAGTATTTATACGACCATCGCCTGAGTTTGCAGCAAATTGCTTATCAGTTAGGCTTTGAAGAACAAAGTAGTTTTCAAAAGGCATTTAAATGCTGGCAAGGTTGCTCACCGGGCGCATTTCGCCAACACAAGCTGCCGCAAGCGGGCAGGACACATCATTTTTCCGCGCACAACGCGCTGCTACAGGTGAATTATGGAATTAATTAAGCAACTCGCCGCGTTGGCGGGTCTGCAAGACAGCTACGTGCATGCCCAGGGCCATACTGAGCATGTCAGCCTGGAAAAACAGCAGGCCATACTAGCCGCCATGGGCTTTGATCTGAGCTCTGACAACAGCATACAACAGCATATTGCTGCTCTGACAGAGCAGCCCTGGCTGGAGGTGATTGCGCCGGTAACGGTTTGCCGCCAGGGCGAGCTACTGCGCTTTCGCCTGCAGCAGTTACAACATGAAGCCATAAGCGATTGGCAGTGGCATATTGTTACCGAAGAGCAGCAGCAATTCAGCGGTAATATCACCATTGCCGCGAAAGACATTGTTGAACAACGAACTACCGGCAAAGGCGAGATACTGGCCGCAGAGCTGACGTTAGCGCTGAGCCTGCCATTGGGTTACCATCAACTGAGCCTGAGCAACGGCACACAGAGCTATCAGCAACAGCTGATTATCACACCGCAACGCTGCTTCCAGTTGCATGACAAAGCGGTGCTGCACAAAACCTTTGGCCCGGCCATTCAGTTATATGCGCTAAAGTCTCAGCGAAACTGGGGTATCGGGGATTTTATCGACCTGCAGCAGATGATTGCACCGTTGGCGGCGCAGGGTTGTGATTTTATCGGTTTAAACCCTTTGCATGCTTTGTATCCGGAGCTACCGCAAGATTGCAGCCCTTACAGCCCGAACAGCCGGCTGTGGTTGAATACCGAATATGTTGCGCTGGAACATACAGAAGAATATCGTGAATGTGCCGCAGCACAACAACGCTTTGCCACAGAAAACTTTCAACAACGCTTACAGCAGTTGCGCAATTGTTCTGATGTAGATTACATCGGTGTAGCTGCGCTGAAAAAAGACATTTCTGTGTTGTTATTTCAGCAGTTTAAGCAACAACATCTGGCGAAAAATACGCCTCGTGCAGCAGAGTTTCAACGCTTTGTCAGCGACAGTGGGATAAGTTTGCACCAATTGGCTATTCATCAGGTATTGCAAGGTGAGTTATTTGCCCGCGATTGGAGTATGGCTGCCTGGCAAAATTTCCCGCCAGAGCTGCGCGACCCGAACAGCAGCGCAGTAGCCGCTTTTGCCCGCGAACATACCGATGCGATACAACGTCAACTCTATCTGCAATGGCAAGCCCAACTGCAATTAGCCGATGTAAAGCGTCTGTGTCAACAACACGGCATGGCGATTGGTTTGTATTGCGATGTAGCTGTAGGTACCAGCCGTAGCAGCGCCGAGAGCTGGGGCGCACCGGAAGATTATCTGCTGGATTTAAGCGTAGGAGCACCGGCCGACATTATGGCGCCGAAAGGCCAAAACTGGGGCTTGCTGGCTTATAATCCGCAAACGTTACGGCAAAAAGCCTATCGGCCTTTCATTGAACTGATCCAAGCCAATATGCGCTATGCCGGCGCCTTGCGGCTGGATCACGTGATGGCGTTGCTGCGCCTGTGGTGCTGCCCTATCGGGGCCGATGCTACTGCCGGCGCGTATATCCGCTTTCCGGCTGCCGATTTATTTGCCATTCTGGCACTGGAAAGCCAGCGCAACAGCTGTGTGGTTATCGGTGAAGACCTCGGCACCGTTCCGGTAGAGATCAGCCATTTAATGGCACAATATCAGGTGTTGTCGTACCGTGTGTTTATGCTGGAACAAAAAGCCGGTAGTTACGAGCATGCAGCGCAAACTTATCCGGAGCTGGCGCTGGCGACAGTCAGTACCCACGATATGCCTACCTTAGTGGGTTATTGGCAGGAGCATGATTTAGCCCTGCGCCACAAGCTGGATTTATTCCCCAACCCACAAGTAGCCGACAGCCTGTACCAGCTGCGCGCCGATGAAAAGCGCCTGATGGCAGACCGTTTGCAATTAAGCGATGGTGATTACGCCCAACTGGTGCAGGCCAGCCATTTATTTACCGCACAGCAACCGGCTAAACTACTGGCATTTCAGTTGGAAGATTTACTGTTGATGCACACGCCGGTGAATATCCCGGGTACCAGTACCGAGTACCCTAACTGGCGGCGGAAGCTGGAACATAATATCGATGAGATATTAACCCGCCCCGATGTACTGAGGTTACTGGCGGCAATAAAAACCGCGCGACAATAACAAAGTTGTTTTAAGTAAAAACCGCCGAACGGCGGTTTTTTGCTCTACATATATTTACATTTCATTAATTATTGATTCATCAAGCCTCTGTTATACCTGTAAGTGATTTTCGCAAACTCATATGAGGAGTCACTATGTTTAAGCTAATCCCTACTGTTGTGCTTGCAGGTAGTTTTGTTGCCACAGCGGGTTACGCACAAGCGCAGGACAGCGGTTTTTATCTTGGCGGGCACTACGGTCAGCATAAAGTAGAGTTAGAGTCTGATTTTGCCGATACAGATTTAAAGTTCGGCGTTGCCGGTGTCAGCGCCGGTTATCAGTTAAATCAGTTTCTGGCGCTGGAAGCCCGTTATGCTGAAGGTATTGAGGACGAAGATATTATTGACGGCAGCGATTCAGCTAAGTTTGAAATTGACCGCCATATGGCGTTAATGGCACGCGGCAGTATTCCACTGGGCGAGCGTTTTTCTCTATTCGCCACCGCCGGTTACGGCGAAACCCGCTACGCACTTACCTATAATATCCCGGGGCTGACAGGGTCAGAAACCAGCACAGAAAAAGGTGTTATCTATGGTGCCGGTGCTGCCTTTAACCTGACAGAGCAACTGAGTTTGGTGGCGGATTACACTATTTTGCCAGAGCTGGAAGACAAAGACGATGGCCTGTTTGAGTCTGATGTATCGCTGATGACGGTTGGCCTTAATTATCGCTTTTAAGCAACACACCCGGTAAATTAGTCAATATAAAACAGGGGCTTAACGCCCCTGTACTTTACCGGCTAAATTAGCAAAATTTACCAGATTTTTACCCGCACTTTGTCATCGCGGTACATACCATCGCCCGGTTTCACATCATACGCATCATAGAACTGCGGCATATTCGACAGCGTACCCAGCACACGATACATGCCGGGTGAATGCGGCCCGGTGATCACTTGTTGGCGCAGTGCTTCGTCACGGAATTTAATCCGCCATACCTGACCCCAGCCCATAAAGAAGCGCTGCTCCGGCGTGAAACCATCGATTACCGCGCCCGGCTTACCCTGCAGCGAGTTTTGATAGGCTTTATACGACACCGTTAAGCCGCCCAGATCGGCGATATTCTCACCCAAGCCCAGTGCGCCCTGCAGGTGTAAGTCGTCTATCGGATTAAAGCTGCTGTACTGATCGACCATTAACTGGGCACGTTGCTGAAACTGCGCCGCATCTTGCTCTGTCCACCAATCGCGCAGGTTACCGTCACCATCTGAGCGACGGCCCTGGTCGTCAAAGCCGTGGGTAAACTCATGGCCAATAACCCCGCCAATAGCGCCATAATTCACCGCATCGTCTGCATCGACGTTAAAGAATGGCGGCTGTAAAATAGCGGCCGGAAACACAATTTCATTCATGGTCGAGCTGTAATAGGCATTTACCGTTTGTGGTGTCATGCCCCACTCGCTGCGGTCGACCGGCTTACCTAAACGCTCGATAGTGCGCTGATATTCACACTCAGCACTGCGACGCAAGTTACCGATTAAATCGGCGGCGTGTATTTCTACACAGCTGTAATCACGCCATTTGTCCGGATAGCCAATTTTGGTATTAAATTTAGCCAGCTTAATTTGTGCCTGCTTTTTCGTTACCGGGCTCATCCATTCCAGTTCGTCAATCGACTGGCGAAACGCACCGCGCAGATTTTCAATCATCTGATCCATCCGCGCTTTGGCTTCCGGCTTAAAGTATTGTTCGACATACTTTTTACCCACCATAAAGCCGAGATTATTGTCGACCAGGCTAACAGCACGCTTCTCGCGGCTACGCTGCTCTTGCAGACCATTTAAGGTTTTGCCGTAAAAATCGAAACTGGCATCAGCAAAGGCTTTGTTCAGGTTATTGGCATTGCTGCGCAGTAAATGAAACTTCAGATACTGCTGCCACTGCTCAACTGATGTTTGCGCCTGCAATTTGGCAAAAGCAGTAAAGTAAGTTGGCTGACGCACCACCAGTTCATTAATATTGCCAAGGCCAGCAGCCGTTAAAAATGCTTGCCAGTTAAAACCCGGCGCTAATTTGGCCAGCTCAGCCAGCGTCAGTTTATTATAGGTGGCGTTACGATCGCGGTTTTGCACCCGGCTCCACTGGGCCGCAGCAATTTGCTTCTCCAGCGCGACGATATCCGCAGCAGCTTGTTCGGCGTTATCAAAGCCAGCCAGAGTCCACAGCTTGACAATAAAGGCCTGATATTGTTGCAGTAGCTCTTTGGAGCGCGCATCGTCTTTTAAATAATAGTCGCGGTCCGGCAAGCCTAAACCCGCTTGCGAAGCGCCGGTAATATACTGATCTGACTGTTTTTGATCCTGACCAACATAGACTGCTACCGGCGTACCAATACGATAACGCTGCCAGTTGCCCCACAATGTGGTCAGTTCTTTATGATCAGTTACATTTTCAATCGCCGCCAGCTCGTCGCGCAGTGGGTTTAAGCCCAACACTTCGGCCTGTTGCTCATCCAGGAATGATTGATATAAATCAGCAATTTTCTGCTCGTCCGAGCCTTTGGCATGCTGCTCTGCAGCCAGTTGCTGCACTATGGCTAATACCTGTTTTTCGGCGTTCTCACGTAGTTCATCAAAGCTGCCCCAGCGCGATTTATCGGCGGGAATTTCGGTACTATCCAGCCATTTGCCATTCACATGGCGGAAAAAGTCCTGCTGCGGTGCCACGCTGGTATCCATATTGGCCAGCGTAATGCCCGAGCTTAAACCGGTGGGGTTCTGTGCGGTGCTGGTTTGCTCTGCTGCATTACCGGCAGGTGTTGTACTTTGAGTACAGCCAATTGCACTCAATGCCAGCGCAATGCTTAGCGCGACGGTGGTTATTTTTTTCATTTTGGGTTCCTGGTTCGGTCAAACTCTATTGTTATTTTTAACTAATGTTGTTCTGGTAATTACAGTGCCAGTGTAGAGCGCGGATCAGCGCTGTCCAGCCAATAGCCGTTAAGCGCAAGCCTGGCTGCGATAAATAACCAAGCGCAGGCAGCCGATTTAACTTGAACTGCACCATGTTTTTGCGCAGGATCAACGCCAGACGTTTTAACCACAGGACTTACCATGTTAGATACCGCCTTATCTTCACTTGCCGGCTTACCCGCCTTCGCCGCTTATTTTGCCCTGGCCGTGGTGTTACTGCTGCTGTTTATCCGTTTGTATACCTGGGTAACGCCACATGACGAGTTCGGTCTTATCCGCGCTAATAACCCGGCCGCCGCAATAGCCTTTGCCGGTGCTATTATTGGTTTTGCCTGGCCGCTGGCCAGTGCTATTACCCATTCTATGTCGCTGCTCGATTGCGCCATCTGGGGCGGCGTGGCTTTAGTGGTGCAAGTGTTGACGTTTATAATCGGTAGCGCCGCACTAAAACAACTGCCACAACGTATTACCCGGGGTGAATTGGCGGCAGGCATGTTCTCTGCCGGCTGTTCAATTACTGTAGGTATGCTAAACGCCACCTGTATGAGTTATTAAGGAGCACCCTATGAGCAAAACATTTAAACGCAGCAAAACGGCCCGTTTAATAATGATGGTGCCGGCCGCCGGCATGGTACTGGCCGGCTGTGGCGAAAAACCGGTAGAGGTACAGGTATTTAATACGCCGGACGAATGCGCCGCCTATTACAACCCGCCGGCAGAATGCAAAGCCGCCTTTGCCGAGGCTAAAGCCTTGCACCCGCAGGTAGCACCGCGCTATGCCAGCAAACAAGAATGCGAAACCGATTTTGGCAGCGGCCAATGCGAGACTGCACCGGTACTGGCAGCAAACAATAGCGTAGCAACAGGCAGTAGCGAACAAAGCCAACCGCAAAGCCAGCAAAGCAGCGGCTTTTTTATGCCGATGATGATGGGCTTTATGGCCGGTCAAATGCTGAACCGCGGCGGTATGGCAGGCGCCCCGCAACAACAATCTGCTACCGCCAACCGCTCGCCGGTAGCTAACCAGCCGCTGTACAAATCCCGCGACGACCGCGGTACTTTCCGTACTGCCACTAACACACCGGTAGCGTCACAACCCGGCGCAACCAGTATCCGCCCGTCGGCAGTGCAACCGAAACCGGCTACTATGGCACGCCGCGGCGGCTTTGGTGCCCAGGCGGCCAAGCGTAATGTTGGCAGTTATGGTGGTTAATCGCTGATGAAACGTATTAACAGTACTCCCAGGCCGGGTTGGAAAGCCTTTGCCGAAAGCGTCGGCTTTAATTTTCATACCTTTGACGGCGAACCCTACTGGGACGAAACAGCTTACTATCAATTCAGCCTTGAGCAGATAGAGCAGGATCTGGAACTGCCCACTGAAGAGTTGCATCAGATGGCGCTGGATCTGGTCGATGATATTGTTAGCGATGAGCAAAAGCTGCAGCAACTGGCAATACCGCCACGCTTTTGGGATGCGGTGCTGGCCAGTTGGCGCTCGAAAGAGCCGCATTTGTACGGCAGAATGGATTTTAGCTATAACGGCAGCGGGCCCGCCAAACTGTTAGAGCTAAACTACGACACCCCCACGTCTTTGTATGAAACCGGCTTTTTTCAGTGGGTGTGGTTAGAAGATCAATTAATGCGCGGCGAGCTGCCACAAGGCGCCGACCAGTTCAATTCGCTGCAGGACAAACTTCAGCAAGCCTTTGGCGAGCTTAACCTGCCACAGCCGTTCTACTTTGCCAGTGTGACCGAAAGTATCGAAGATAAAGGCACTGTAGATTACCTGATGGACATTGCGCTGCAGGCCGGTTTGAACTGCCGCTATATTCAGTTGGAGCAACTGGGTGATATCGATGGCCAACTGGTCGATTTAGACGGCTTTCCTGTTCACGGCTTATTTAAGCTGTATCCGTGGGAGTTTATGCTGCAGGAAGAGTTCGCCGGCACTATTTTAACCAGCCAAACGCAGTTTATCGAACCACTGTGGAAGTGCCTGCTGTCAAATAAAGGTATATTGCCACTGCTGTGGCAAAAGTATCAGGGCCACCCCAATCTGCTACAGGCGTTTTTTGATGATGGTAGTAGCTTGCAAAACGGCTGGCTGCGTAAGCCTTTGCTATCGCGTGAAGGCGCTAACATTGAACTGCTTACTGCTGAGGGCAAAACGTTTAAGCAAGATGGCCCTTACAACGACAGTGGCTATATTCGCCAACAGCTGGCACCTTTGCCAAAATTTGGCGATAGCTACACCCTGATTGGCAGTTGGGTAGTTGGCGACAGCGCGGCCGGTATTTGTATCCGCGAAGACAACAGCCTGATCACCAAAGACAGCTCAAGATTTATCCCACATATTATCCTCGACTAAACCGGTATGATGCCACAACTGATGATTACAGCACTGTGGCATCCGTTTACAACCTTCCCGAAAACCGCATTTTTGGCCCAATAATGTGTAAGATTTTCTGACACGTCAAATTAATTATTTTTACAGTTAATTCAGTCAGTTAATTATTCATCATAAAAATATCATCGAAATCTTACCAGCATTTTTTGACAACGCTGTCATTGTTGCCATAGTCAATACCGCTCATTTTCTAAACAACACGGAGCAGTAACGTCAGGCAGGCAACAGATAAAATGTGCAAAACAAGGCATTGCTACACGGTTGTATCAAGCAACGTCTCCTGAATAAAAAAGATAAAAAAATAAGCGACACCATTGGAGGAAGTTATGTTTAAACAAACAGTTAAAATCTACAGTGGCATATCATTGCTGTTACTGGCAGCCAGTGTTCAGGCTGCCACACCTAACGCCCCGGTGATCAGTTGGATGCCGGCCGATTACCAACTGCAAAATGGCAGTGTGCAGGTGCCGCTACGTTGGGATATGTGGTGGGGTACCAACGGCAATAAGTGGTATTTGCAGAAAAATGACAGCGTTGTCTATGACGCAATACTTACGCCAAACGGCCAGAATGCGCAAACGGGCAACACCAGCTTAACCTTTACCCAGCCCGGCAGTTACCAGCTGCAAGTCAGCCTGTGTCAGGTAAATGGCGCCACTGAAGAATGCGCGCAAAGCGGCATCACCACGGTAAATATCAGCGGCGCCGGCGGTGGAGATGGCGGCGATGGCGGCGATGGCAGCTTTGACCCCTGGACCGATCTGGATATGACCGCCTGGCCGCATCCGTTAAAGCAAAATAACGTCGCGTATAACAACAGCACAGGCAAAAAAGTCGGTGCCTATTTTGTTGAATGGGGCATTTATGGCCGCGCTTTTAACCCTGCTGATATACCAGCACAAAACCTGACCCATATTTACTATGGTTTTATCCCGCTGTGTGGCGACAACCCGTCATTGCAAGCGGCGAATCCGGAAGGTTATGCCGCGCTTAACAGCCAGTGCGCCGGCAAGCCGGATTATTCAGTGGTAGTGCACGATAAGTTTGCCGCGCTGGAAAAAGGTTACCCCGGTGATGTATGGGACCAACCGATCCGCGGTATTTTTGCTGAGCTGTACCGGCTGAAACAAGCGCATCCGCATGTCAAAATTCTGCCTTCTGTTGGCGGCTGGACCTTATCTGATCCGCTGTATCAGGTGGGCGTAAATCCGGCAGCACGCGCGGTGTTTATTGATTCTATTATCGACTTTATCCGCACCTACGATTTCTTTGACGGTATTGATATCGACTGGGAATTCCCGGGCGGCGGCGGTGCCACACCAGAATTGGGTAGCCCACAGGATGGCGCCGGCTTTGCCACGTTAATGCAGGAACTGCGCGCCGCGCTGGATGCACTTGAAGCGGAAACCGGTCGCAAGTATGAGCTGGCAGCTGCTATGTCGGGTGGCGTGGAGAAACTCAGCGTAGTGGATTGGGAAGATGCCGCACCTTACATGGATTACATCAACCTGATGACCTACGACTACTACGGTGCCTGGAACGGCGTGTTAGGCCACCAAACCGGGCTCTACCCATCACCTAACTCACCTATCAGTGGCTTTAGTGCGCATGAAGCGGTGCAGTACCTGCTAAACCGTGGCGTGCCGGCCGGCAAAATAGCGCTGGGCGCCGCTATGTATGGTCGTGGTTGGCAGAATGTGTCGGGCACCAGCGGCGGTAATCCGTTTACCGGCACCGGCGGTGATGGCATTACCGGCGGCTGGGAGCGCGGCATTATGGACTACAAGAAAATCGAAGCCGACTTTATGGGTGGACCAGAGGCCAGCGGCGTGAACGGCTTTACCGTAGGCTGGGATGACACGGCCAAAGCCAGCTATGTCTGGAACCCGGCGACCAACACGCTGATCAGTATCGATACCAAGCGCTCGGTGCGCGAGAAAGGTGCCTATATTCTGCAGCATCAGCTGGGCGGCATTTTCGCCTGGGAAATCGATGCCGATAATGGCCATATTTTAAACGCGATGCATGAAGGCTTAGGCCATACGCAGCAATAACTAATATTGCCGCGGCCCTATGCTACTTAGTTGGCTCGGGCTCTATAACCTAAGTGATTGGAGTTGCAGTGAGGCGACGAGTGAGCGAGACCCCATGAGCATAGACAAACTATGTGATTGGGGCGAGCAAGCGAAGTCAACAAAGCTGCAGCTTCAAGCACGACGGGTATAGCCGGCATTTTGCAGGAACTTAAATATGAAACTAACTACAACCTTGTCGCTGCTGGCGTTGACCAGTACAGCGGCTTTTTCTGCCCGCGCGGTTGATTGCAGCAATCTGGCGCAGTGGCAAAACGATGCCGCCTATAGCAGCGGCGCTCAGGTACAACAGCAACAACAGGCCTTTCAGGCTAACTGGTGGACACAAGGCAACGACCCGCTCAGCCATTCTGCGCCCTATCAGGAATGGAGTTTGCTTGGTGCCTGTGATGGTGCCGAACCAGAGCCTGAGCCAGATCCGGAACCAGACCCGGAACCTGAGCCTGAACCAGACCCGGAGCCAGAACCGGAGCCCGATCCGGGGGTACCGGGAGACAACAGCTGCCGGCCAGATGGCTTATACCAAACCCCCGGCATTACGGTCCCCTACTGTACGGTGTATGACGCCAATGGCCGCGAGATTATCAGCCCGGATCACCCAAGGCGTATCATTGGCTACTTTACCAGCTGGCGCCATGGTAAAAACGGCCAGCCGGCCTATTTAGCCTCCGATATCCCGTGGGATAAAATTACCCATATTAACTACGCCTTTGCCCATGTTAATGGCGCTAATCAAATCTCGGTTGGCGATGCAACTGACGCCAACAATGCCTCTACCGGCATGGAATGGCCGGGTATAGCCGGCGCAGAGCTTGACCCCAACCTGCCCTACAAAGGCCACTTTAACTTGCTGCAAAAGTACAAACAGCAGCATCCGCATGTTAAAACGCTGATTTCAGTGGGTGGCTGGGCAGAAAGCGGCGGTTATTTTGACAGTAACGGCGAACGTGTTGCCAGTGGCGGTTTTTATACTATGACCACCAACAGTGACTTAAGTATTAACAATCAGGGTATTAACACCTTTGCCGACTCAGCCGTGGCCTTTATCCGCCAATACGGCTTTGACGGTGTCGATATTGATTACGAATACCCCACCAGCATGAACGACGCCGGTAACCCGGACGATTTTGCACTGGCAAATGGTTTACGTGGCGGCCTTATGCGCTCTTATGTTGAGCTGATGAAGGTACTACGGCAAAAACTGGACGCCGCCGGTGCGGCAGACGGTAAGCACTATCTGCTGACCATCGCCTCACCGTCATCCGGCTACCTGCTGCGCGGTATGGAAGCATTTCAGGTTACCCAGTATCTGGATTACGTTAATATTATGAGTTACGACCTGCACGGTGCCTGGAACCAGTTTGTCGGCCATAACGCCGCGCTGTTCGATACCGGCGAAGATGCAGAGTTAGTCGCCTGGAACTACTACAATACCGCGCAATACCAAAATATTGGTTATCTGAATACCGACTGGGCGTACCGCTATTTCCGCGGCACCATGCCCGCCGGCCGTATTAATATTGGTATTCCTTACTACAGCCGCGGTTGGAAAGATGTGCAAGGCGGTAACTTTGGCCTCTGGGGCAGCGCAGCCTTACCCAACCAAAGCCAGTGCCCACCCGGCACCGGTGGCAGCACAGTAAGCAAATGCGGTAACGGCGCTGTGGGCATCGACAACCTGTGGCATGATAAAAACACCATGGGCAATGAAATGCCGGCTGGCTCTAACCCGCTTTGGCATACCATGAACCTGGCCGAAGGCATCAGCGCCAGCTACTTCAGCCTGTATGATTTAGACCCGACCAATCCTGAACATCAACTAACCGGCAGCTACAGCCGGCATTATGATGCGACGGCGGTAGCCCCCTGGTTGTGGAATGCGCAGAAACAGGTGTTTTTATCGGTAGAAACCGAACAAAGCATCGCCGCCAAAGCGCAGTACGTGATTGATAACGGCATCGGTGGTGTAATGTTTTGGGAGCTGGCCGGCGACTACGGCTGGGATGCTGCCAAAGGCGAGTATTTTATCGGCAACACCCTTACCACACAGTTCTATAACAGCTTTAACGGCGCCACACCTTATGGCGCAGCAAAAGCTGAACGCGCTATGCCAACACAGGCAGCCGATATCCGTCTGAGCATCAGCGATTTTAAACCGGGCGATCAGAACTTTCCGATTAACCCCAAGCTGACCTTAACCAACCATAGCGACAGCACTATTCCGGGTGGCAGCAGTATCAGTTTTGATGTGCCGACAGCGATACCCGATAGTATCAGCGACCAAAGTGGCTTTGGCTTAACGGTAATAGAGAGTGGCCGCAACGCCAGTGGCAATAATATCGGCGGCCTTGACAACAATCTGCACCGCGTCGCCTTTACTTTGCCGGCCTATTTAGCTGTCGCCAGCGGTGAAAGTGTCACGGTAACACTGAATTATCAGCTGCCAATGCCAATGCCGTCGAACTGGGTATTAAACGCCAACGGCAGCGAGTACGCCTTTGCTGAGGAATACCCGCAAGTACCGGTGGTTGATATTGGTGCCCCAGGCGGTGGCGGTGGCGATGGAGGTGATGGCGGCGGCGAGAGCTGTGGTGGCATCACAGTACCGGTATACCCTTACCCGCAGTGGCCGCAAAGTGACTGGGCCGGCAACCCAAGTCACGCCAGTGGCGGTGACCATTTGTCTTACCAGGGCGGCGTGTATAAAGCCAACTGGTGGACTAACTCGGTGCCTGGCAGTGATGGCAGCTGGGGTTTTATCTGTAATTTATAACCTGCTACAGAGTGCAAGGCGGTAAGCCGCAAACTTACCGCTTTTCCCAGGTTTTGGGTTTCGGGTAATGCGGTGAGCGGGTAACACTTTTCAGGCTCGTCGCAGCAACTGTACCAGGACGTCCTGTCCGGCACCTTCGGCCAGCTAAAGCTGTCCAAACTCGTCTCTCGTTTTGCACCACAGGAGCATCAATTTGCCGGGTCGGTTCTGCCGGTTTACTTTGCTGCTCTGATCGAAAACCGGCTAAACGATAAAGCGCAATTACTGTTGTTGCCGTAAAAAGCAGCCCGGCATTAACACTGCTGAACAAGCCATTGTCCTTGATAGCAAGCGGCGAAAATTCCAGCAGTGTCAGCAGTGCCATATAAGCGCCGCCAGCAGCAATTATACTAATTCTGAGCCGGCGTCGACGCTCAACTAAGTCATCACTCAGGCCAAGGAATGCATCGATGACGATAAAAACCAGCACCAACAGCAGTATGGCGTGATGGACGTCATGAAACATGCCTTTGCCTTGCAGCAGCAAAAAGAAGTAACCCAGCCATACCAGCCAAAGGCTAAGCATAACTTTTAACCAACCAGACAGCTGTGACAATAAACTTTGGTTATGCACTGCATGCCAGTACACCGCCAACAGCGCATAGGCCGTAAGGTCAGTAAATAACAACAGCGGCGGCCTTAACCAACCATAATGGACATCATCAACAGGCGCCGTAAGCAATATATAGGCAATGCAACATAACAGCAGCACACTCATGGCGGCCTTGGTAACTATCACCTTACTGCGCCAGAGCAACAGCATTAGCAAGATCAGTTGCCCGACAGCCGCAAAACGAAAAAACAGGTCTAACATCTGAACGTCAGTGAGTAGCATCTGGCTGGTATCTTCCTTGTAATAACTAAAGCAATGCCAAAAAGGTAACCAAGGGCACTATAGCAAACAACACAGGCCGCGACTGCGGCTTGTGTTTTCAAAAATAATCAGCGCAGTAATGCTTCAAGCACTTGTTGCTTTAGTGCCTCTGCCGCGTCGCGGCCGGTAATGCCTTCGGCCAGTACTAAGGTTTTGCCGTCGGCTTTGGCTTGCAGGCAGTAATACTCGGTGCGCTGGTTTTCGCTGTTGGTAGATACCATGGTTTGTTTAATCTGCAGCTGCTCCGCATTACTCAGGGCCGCCTGGCGCTGATACAACGTAATGCCAAACATAGCGCGCTGCATCTGCACGCTACCCGGTGCGATACTGGCTTTAAGACCGCGGCCGAGCCAGAACAGGCCGTAGCATAAAATCAGCAAGCCTATAGGCGTAAACGTTAGCGCCATTAGCCAGAGCATGCCGCCCTGACGCATGGCTTCAAAGCTGAGAAACACACCGGAGCCGGTGAAAATAGCCCCGAATAACATTAACACCAGTGCAGTACCAGTATGGCGGCCGGCTTTGCTGACCAACCGCAAGCTATCACCTTGCACCTGTTGCAGGATCTGGCTGGCGGCGGCATCAAAGGCGGCAACCTGGCGCTGCTGTTGCTGCAACGCCACTTCGCTGGCATGCGGCTGCCAAACACAACGTGCTGTACCGCTGATCACCGGTAGTGTCCATTGCCGGCTAAATTTAAGCCGCTCACTGCCCTGCTGTAACTCACCGTTGCAGCTTAACTGCCACTCTATGCGACCTTTATAACGCGCATCTTTGCCGCTGGCCGGTAACTCCGCCGGCACATCCAACACCAGCCAGTGTTTACCGTCGACGCTGCGCGACACCACAGCCTGATTGTGCCATAGCGGCTGGCGATGGGTGGTGCGATCTTTACCGCTGCCACTTTGGTACACATGCAAACAGCTCAGCTCTGCCTGCGGCATCTGCGCAAAGCGGCCATGTTGCAACGTAAAATAGCCTCCGACCTGACCACCGGCATTGCCGGGAAATGGCTCAGCGAAGAACGGTGTTTTACCGATTTTTTGCCAGTGCTGCATCGTGCGGCGGCCTTGCCATATCAGTAGAGCTCCCACCAGCGGAAACAGCAGCACCAGCAATACCACATAATTGCCCTTGGGCAACTCGTCACTCAATACCAAATAACTAATAGGTACACCGAAGGCCAAAAATACTACGCCCATGCCGAGCATGACCTGATAGCCGGTCTTATTATTGCTGGCGATGCCAGCTGCAGGGGCCTGGCCTTGCAACATTGCCTGCTCTGCAAGCGTTTGGTTTTGGCCATGCAACAACAGAAACATCATCAAACCGGATATACCGCAAAACATGCCGGCGAACACCAGACCGGCACCAATCTGACCAGCGCTGAAAAAATCGAAACCACCAGCAATACCGACCAGCATAAACAGACTAAGGACACCCAATGCGAACCAGGGCCGCCCCGACGTTTTACTGCCGGTATTATGTTGTTTTTGCATCCGTTACCTCCAGGCTTGCAAATCATAAGCGCTTGATGAAAACTCAATGTATCGTTTTACATTAAGCAGCCGTCATCGGCAATTCAAGCGGGCAAAAACACAGCCCAACAAATCGGCATAAATATGCTTTAAAAGTGGATATAAAACCACTTATCACCTAAAATGCCGGCTTTGCCGCAGCTCAACTTGGCATTTTGTCATACAGCTGCCATCTTTATGTCCTATACAGCTATAGTCTTATCAAAAGGAAGTCCAACGCCCGTGCGCACTACTGAACTTGTTTCCGGTTTTCGTCAGTCTGCCCCCTATGTAAATGCACATCGCGGCAAAACCTTTGTGGTGATGCTCGGTGGTGAGGCCATTATGCAAAGCGGCTTTCGCAGCATTATTAATGATGTGGCCCTGTTAAACAGCTTAGGTATTAAAGTGGTACTGGTGTATGGCGCGCGGCCACAAATCAACGCCGCCTTGCAACAAGCCGGGCTTGAACCGGCTTACCACAACCGGGTGCGGGTAACAGATGATGATTCATTCAAACTGATTAAACAGGTTGCCGGTGCGCTGCAACTGGATATTACCGCGCGCTTATCGATGAGCTTAAGTAATACACCGATGCAGGGCGCACAAATTAACGTGGTTAGCGGTAACTTCGTTATTGCCCAACCATTGGGCGTGGACGAAGGCATAGATTACCACCACAGCGGCCGTGTCCGGCGCATTGATGCCGCCGGTATCCGCCGCCAGTTGGATAATAACGGCATAGTGTTGATGGGGCCAATTGCCGCCTCGGTAACGGGTGAAAGTTTTAACTTAACTGCCGAGGATATCGCTACTCAGGTAGCGATAAAACTTAAAGCCGACAAAATGATTGGCTTTAGCGAAATAGGCGGTATTGTCGGTGCCGATGGCGAAATTACCGCAGAGCTGATGCCCAATGCTGCAGAGCAAATTATGCTGCGGATGGAACAGCAACCCGAAGCCTGCCCGGGTACGCTGGCGTTTTTACATGCTGCTATTACCGCCTGCCGCGCCGGCGTGCCACGTTGCCATTTAGTCAGCTACGACGAAGACGGCGCCCTGCTGCAGGAACTGTTCTCGCGCGATGGTATCGGTACTCAAATTGTTACCGAATCGGCAGAAAAGCTGCGTCAGGCGACTATTTCTGACATTGGCGGTATTTTGGATTTGATCCGACCGCTGGAACAGCAAGGCTTATTAGTACGCCGTTCGCGTGAACAACTGGAAATGGAAATTAACCAGTTCAGCTTAATTGAGCGCGACGGCCTGGTTATCGGCTGTGCCGCACTGTATCCGTTTCCGGAAGATAACGTCGGTGAATTTGCCTGTTTGGCCGTGCACCCGGATTATCGCGATGCCGACCGCGGCAGCATTTTACTTAAAGCCGTTATTCAGCAAGCGCGGCAGCAGAAATACAGCAAACTGTTTGCTTTAACCACACGCAGCATTCACTGGTTTTTAGAGCATGGCTTTGAGCTGCTGACGGTAGATGATTTACCGGCACAGAAAAAGCAGTTGTATAACTATCAACGCCGGTCAAAAATCCTCGCCATTACGTTGTAGTACAAAGACGTGATGGCGGCGAAGGCTTAGTCTTTCGCTATTGAGTGTGACACCTGATTGCGAACCTGTTGCCCCAGCGCCCGCGCAGTGGTCCATTTGCCGCCGGACACCGTTAACACCTGGCCCTGCCAGTTCAGCTGATATTCGCGGCTGGCTTTGCTGGCGTTGGCAGTGCCGCCCAGCAATGGCCGCACGCCGGCAAAATCGGCTAATACGGTTGCAGCACCGGCTTGCGGTTGAAAATAATGGTTATATACGCCAAGCAAATAATCACGCTCTGCAGCAGAGCATTTAATCGGCTCATCCAGTTGCTGGCGTACTTCGGTCGTGCCAAGCAGGGTGTTACCCTGATACGGCAGCACAAATACAATGCGCGCTTCGCCCGGCACCTCCAGCATATGGCCGTAGCGGCTTATCGCCGGTAGCAGCAAATGGCTGCCGCGCACTAAATCTAAAGGCTGCTGTGCTAATCCGGACTGTTGCAGCAATTGCTGGCTCCAGGGGCCCGCCACATTTACCACCCGATCAAACTGTTGCCAGCCACTGCCAAGCAACACGCGGCCATCGGCAGCCACCTGCTGCGCGGGGTTGTGTTCAAACAATTGCACACCGGCTTTGCGACATTGCTGTGCCATCCACAGCCCCAGCTTTTGATCATCCATCTGACCGTCAAAAAACAGGTAAGCACCGCTTAAGCCTTCTGCCTTTAACTGTGGTGAGCAGCGTAGCGCTTGCGCTGCCGTTAACCAGCGATGGCGGCCGATACCTTTGCGACCGGCAAAGGCGTCGTACAGCCACAGGCCTATTTTTAACTGCCAGCGGGCACGACGCGAGTCGTTATACAAAGGATATAAGATGGGTAACCTTCGCGTGAGTTGCGGTGCCTTTTTCAGCCACCAGCGCCGCTCCTGCAGCGCTTCGCGCACCAGGCGGAATTCGCCCTGCTCCAGATAACGCAAGCCACCATGCAATAATTTCGATGACGCAGCACTGGTGGCCTGCATCAGGCTGTCGCGCTCAAACAAACTAACATTATATCCGGCCAGCGCCAGCTGCCAGGCGCTGCTTAAGCCGTTAATGCCACCACCAATTACCGCAATTTTCATCCGCTACCTGCCTTTAGCTTGTCAGCGCAATATCATCCCGGTGCACCACTTCTTCACTGGGGCAAAAACCCAGCGTATCAGCAATTTGTTGACTGTGTAAGCCTTTGATTAACTGCAGCTCAGTCGCGCTGTATTGGCAAATGCCCTTAGCCAATTGCTTACCGCCACTGTCGCACAGCCAAATCGCATCACCTTTATCAAAGCGCCCATTTACTGCGGTAACGCCTTTTGCCAGTAGCGATGCGCCTTTATGCAGCAAGGCTTGCACGGCACCACTGTCCAGCACTATATTACCCTGGCTTTTTAAGCTGTTAAGCAACCAATGTTTTTTGGCGCTAAGCCGGTCCTGTTGGCGCAAAAACAAGGTACCAGCCTGCTCTCCACGCAACAACATGTCAAAGCTTCCGGCTTTTTGGCCGTTGATAATCAACGTATCGACGCCCAGTTTAGTTGCTTTTTCTGCTGCCTGAATTTTAGTCAGCATGCCACCGGTACCAATAGCATGATGGCTGCCACCGGCCATGGCATAAATGCTGGCATCTATCTGGGCTACCTTAGGTATAAAGCGGGCTTCAGGCGTGGTTCTGGGGTTAGCGCTGTACAAGCCATCAATATCCGAGCAAATAATCAGTGCATCGGCATCCACCAATACAGCTACCATCGCCGCCAGGTTATCGTTGTCACCGACTTTTAATTCAGCCGTAGCCACGCTGTCGTTTTCATTAACGATAGGCAGCACCTGGTTAGCCAGCAAGGTACGTAGCGTATTGTCGATATTCAGATAACGGCGCCGGTCGGCTAAATCATCATGTGTCAGTAAAATTTGTGCACAACGAAAATCAAACAGGTTGCTCCAGGTCGCCATCATCTGGGTTTGGCCTACTGCCGCCATCGCTTGCTTAATATTGATTGGCAGCGGTTGATGGGCAAAGGCAATAGCAGAGCGGCCGGCCGCCACGCTGCCGGATGATACCAATACTACCTCTGTTCCGAGCTGACGACATTCACTGATAAAGCGGGCAATAGCCAATAGATAGCGGGTAGAACACCCTTTAGCATCGGGGGAAATCAGCGCACTGCCAACCTTGATAACAATGCGCCGCCAGGCTGAATTCAACATAGACACACCTTAGTGCTGCGGTAGTATCAGCAGCTTAAAGTTTGGGCGTCTATATGTCTATTCAATTCTTTGTCCTTGCCATCGCAATTTCACAATTGCCGGCAGACAGATGGGTAAAGCCACCATAAGCAGCCAGCACCAGTTGATCATCGGTCAGCTTTTTTACCTGCCAGCTTACCTGGCCACTGCCAAAAGCCGGATGGTCAATAACAAAAGAGCCGGGCGATTGACGGATAGCATACTTAAAGGTGTCCATCCGCTGCTGCTGGCTGATGTGCTGCACCATCTGGCGCTCGCTGAAAATCCAGGTTTTGCGCATGGTATTGTCTTGCTGCACCATACCATCCGGCACATCAGATGTGCCCACTTCGCACCAACTACCGGCAATCAGGTTATCTACTGCTTGTGGAGGTTGCTCAGCAAAACGGATATCCAGTTTAACTTCGTCACCGCTGCGGCACGGCTCCCCCTGAAATACTACTTCACCGCTACTGTCTGTGCATTTATACACTTCTGCTACAGCAGGTTGCATCATGCAAGCACTGCCAAGCACTATTAAAAAGCGCGCAATTATTGTCATTATTCAATTCCTTTTTATCCGCATCAGCTGTGCTGAGCGTAATTAAACCCGCCTACAATACTGAAAAATGCCGGCAAAGTGAACAAAGCACACAAAATATACAAAAAAACAACAAAAGCATAAAGCTAAAGCCGTTATAGTTCAGCACGAATTCAGCTGAATAAACTAAGCTGGCTATAATCAACGTTCCGGAGTGTATTATGCGCCGTTCCTCATTGTTAGTTTCGATAATGTCTGCCAGCCTGGTTGTCGCAGGTTGCGCTTCCACTGAATACTCCAACACCACTAAAGGTGCTGCTATCGGCGCTGTCGTAGGTGCCGTGGCCGGTAAAGCAACCGGCAATCATAAAGATAAACGTCTGGTTATTGGTGCCGCCGTAGGCGCGCTGGCAGGTGCCGCTGTCGGCAGCTATATGGATAAGCAGGAAAAAGCGCTGAACGAAGAACTCAGCGGCAGCGGAGTTAAAGTAGTACGCGAAGGCGATAAACTACGGCTGGATATTCCGGCACAATTAACTTTTGATGTTAACCGCTCAGATATCCGTTCTAACTTGTATCCGGTATTTAATGATATAGCCAAGGTACTGCGTGATTATGAAAAAACGATGCTGGTTGTGGCAGGCCACACTGACGATACCGGGCCGTATCAATACAATATGAATTTGTCCCAAGCGCGGGCCGACAGTGTAAAACAATATCTGCTGGCGCAGAATGTACAATCTATTCGGGTAGAAACGAAGGGCTATGGCCCGAATTACCCGGTGGTACCGAACACCTCAGAGGCTAACCGTACTTTAAACCGTAGGGTTGAAATTCATATAGAGCCGGTAGTGGAATAAGCTTTCACTGATAAAAAAACAGCGCCGTACGGCGCTGTTTTTGTTTTATGCTCAGAAGCGATAACTGACTTTGCCATAAACATACTGGCCGCGCGGGTTATGTACCTTAGAAGCATATCCGTATAAATCAGCATCGCCATCACCAATGGCAAACGGCGGATCTTCATCAAGCAGATTGTTTACCCCCAGTGCCAACTGCAGCTTATCGGTCACATTATAACGGGCTTGAACATCTAACAACATTTGCGCATCAATGCTGCGCGTTGTGGTGCTCTCCACTACATCAGGTGCCGCATAGTCTTCAAACTCGCCAACATAACTCAGGCTGGTTACCACGCCCCAGTCACCATGGCTCCAGTCTGCCGCTGCTAACCAACGATGTTGCGGATAATTATATTCGCCGGCGTAATCAACACCGTCTTTTTCAAACTTGCTGATATAAGACCAATCCAGGCTCAACCGCACCTGCCCCATATCCTGTAACGCTAAGCGGTATGATGTAGATAAATCGATACCCGTTGCTTCCTGAGAACTGATATTAACGTAGCTGTTAAACAATCTGGATAGCTCACCCAGTGTCTGGCCCGGTAATGGCGCTAAACGCAGACAAACGGTACTATTCTGATTATTACACTCTGCGTTATACACGTTTTCATAGTCGTTCTTATCGATTTTACCGTCTTGGGTAATGCTCCACATATCCACTGTTACATCAAACTCTTCAGTAACCTGCCATACCGCACCCAAGTTAAAGGTTTCTGACTCTTCCGGTTGCAGGCCCTCAGTACCGACAAATACAATAGTGTAATCTGTTGCAGCGCAGGCTGGGTTGCCGGCATCAGGTGTCGGGCAGCGGAAAGAGTCGGTGAAGAATACTGATTCCTGTGATGGGCCTAAGCCAATTTGTGCTAAAGACGGCGCACGGAAGCCCTGACCAAAAGAAGCACGCATAGTAAAGTTATCTACAGGTCGCCATTTCATGGTTAATTGCGGGTTAGTGGTCGAACCAAAATCACTGTAATGGTCGTAACGGCCAGCTACGGTAAATTCTAATTCATCAGCCACCGGAATTAACAACTCAACGTAAGCTGCATATTGATCACGTTGTGCCTGCGCAGAAACAGACTCGGTACCGAAAATAAGACCTCGCTGGAACTGATCATCGGGTTGATCAAACGCATCTTCTTCACGGTATTCGACACCTGCCGCGACTGATACCATTTGATCACCCAAAGCAAACGCCTCACCGCTGATACTGGCGTCGTAAGCGGTAATATGCGATTCACCGCGACGCACCAAGGATGTGGTGATGGCATCAATTACTTCAGGCGAATTAATGGTACCGCCAAAGGGGTTATAGTTGCCCAGATTAATTTGTTCCTGCAGAAAATCTGTGCGCACCCAGCCTTGTTGCTTACTACCGGTTTGCATAGATTCACTGCGGCCTTTTTGCGCAGCAATATCCCAATCCCAGCCCTTCAGTTGACCACGCAGACCTGCCACCAAGCGTAAAGAGTCTGACTCAATGTCCCATACCCTCGCACCGGCATCGACAGTGCGGAAGCGGTTGATGCCGATATCAACACCAAAAGGGTTATTCGGGTGTGTGCCCGGCACTGTTAGCCCGGCATCGCCATCCAGTGGCGTTGCGGCGCCGGCGGCTTGCGAGCGGTTATGCTGCACAGACAACTCGACATAGCCCTCAACAGTATCGGTAAAGCTCTGGCTGGCCTGGAAAATAGCCCCCACCCGCTCTGCGGCCGGGATCACCATACCAGAGGGACCATAATCATATACGCAGGTTTGACCAAACGTCTGATCAGCCGGACAGCCGGGGTCAATACGGGTCTCACCGTTAACAATAAAATTGCCGGGGAAGCCGCGTGATGAACGTAAATCCTGGCCACCATAGGGGCTTTGATTAGCTGTACCAAAACGGCCCATTTCAGCGCCGGTAATAACAGTATTTTTAAAATAATCCAAAATTAATGTGGCGTTAGCATCGTCCGTTTCCGTGCCCCAGACTAAACTGGCAGAGGTTTCATCGTAAGACGGTCCGGTAGTACCACCATGACTGACGCTCAGCTCTGCGCCATCAAAATCTTTACGCAAAATAATATTCACTACCCCGGCTACTGCGTCTGAGCCGTACACCGCCGAGGCACCGTCTTTCAAAATTTCAACCCGCTCAATTGCCGCAACCGGAATAGAGTTAATATCCACAAAAGAGTTGGCGATATTCTCGGCAAAAGCACTGACCGCTACGCGGCGACCATTAATAAGCACCAAAGTTGCGTCTGAGCCGAAACCGCGCAAACTAATGGCCGCGCCACCGTTAGCCGTGGAATCCTGGTTATTGCCACGAGTAGAAAAAGTGCCTGTGCCCGCTACCGGAGTACGCTCCAGTAGTTGTTGTAAATTGGAAAAACCCGATTTCGCAATCTCATCGCGGTTAATAATATCGATAGGAGCGGCCCCCTCCAAATCATTGCGTTTAATGCGCGAGCCGGTAACTTCAATCCGCTCAACCTGCGCTGCCTGTTCGTCGCTCTGCTGAGCGAAAGTGACATTGCTATAACCCAGAGAACTTACCGCCAGCGCACAAAGTGAGTATTTAAATGACGTTTTCATATGCATCCTTTTTGTTATTTGTATTGTCATCAACTGCTTAAGCAGCAATCAAGGTTTAGCACAAATAGCCAAAAATTAACATCGTAAGTATAAATTTATCATCATGATAAATTTATACTTACTCAGAACCATAATAGAAACAAAAAAGCCCCGCAGTGCGGGGCTTTTTCTTAACAGGCGGGAATACTTAGTTTTGTGCGTACTGTCGTTCCAGATTACCGGCTTTTAATTTCAGGCTGGCAAGATTGCTGCGCTCGGCCTGAATTTTTTCGTCGTATTGTTGCTCCATCCGATCAATCTTTTGCTGCAATGTCGCAAGTTCTTCTGCTTTAGGGAAGCTGCGACGCAACTTGTACAAATCTGATTTAAGTACATCCAGCTGTTGTTGTTTTTCCTGTTCCAGCTTACTGATCTGAAACTCAACAAAACGCCCCTGGCGTTTAAGTGCATCTACTTGCTGTTTAAATTCGCTGCGGGTGCCAATCATCGCCGTACCGAGTGGTCGCATATCTACCTGCTCTGCTTCAGCAGCACAGGGAAACTGGCTAAACTCAACTACGCCGTTTTGCTCACACTTATACACCGCAGCTTGTGCGGAAAATGCACCTAAAAACAACAAGTAACAATATTTCATTATTTTGCACCCCACATATGAGCAATAAATGTACAGAAAGCTTGCCAAATACGCAAGCTGACTTAGAAATTTATTTCTCTGTTCAGCCTGATGTCAGTGTAGCAATTTTATCAAGCTGATAACTATGTCCGGTAAATTTATGCCAATAATGCCTTTTTCATAAAATTTGGCCAGGCTGAAGCGGCTTTATGCACATCGATATTGTAATATTCTGTGCTGAATGGCGCAGCGGCAGCATCCGCTTCCCGGAAGCCGTTAAACGCGGCACCTTTTCGTGCCAGAGTACAGGTCCACCAACCGGACGGATACACCATTTGCGGGAACAGCAGCGTTTGCAGAGCATCAAAGCCAGCGTCCAGCATGGCACCGCGCATGTCCTTCAACAATGGCATATGAATAAGCGGTGATTCGCTTTGTTGCACTAAAATACCGCCATGGCGCAGTGCTTTGCGACAGCTGTCATAAAAAGCACGGTTAAATAAACCTTCGCCCGGGCCAATAGGATCGGTAGAATCAACAATGATAACGTCAACAGACTCCGGCGCGGCCTCGCGCATAAACTTAATACCGTCATCAAACTTCAACGTAGCGCGCGGGTCATTGTTCGAGGCGCACAGCTCCGGGAAGTACTTTTCTGCCATCCGCGTAACCTGCTCATCAATATCAATTTGCGTCACGCTTTCTACACCGGGATGTTTTAACACCTCACGCAGGGTGCCGCAGTCACCGCCACCAATAATCACTACATTCTTCGGGTTAGCATGGGTAAACAACACCGGGTGGCTTAGCATTTCGTGGTACAAAAAGTTGTCGCGGCTACTCAGCATAATAACGCCGTCAATCACCATCAGATTACCGAAGTGGGTGGTTTCAAACATTTCTATCTTCTGAAATGGCGACTGCACTTCATCCAGTTTTTTAGTGATAGCCAAACCAAAGGCGCTGCCGCTGGGAGCGAAAATTTCAGTGAACCAAGTGTTGTCGCCAGACATAGTATTACCCTCAAAACTAATTAGCCGCATATTTTGCCCTCTTGCGCCGCCAAGGACAAATATTTCGACGTTTTTTGCTGCAGCTTTACTGCATTGGCTTTAAACTATGCACATCTTAATTTTAAAGGAACGACAATGGCCGACTGGGGTACTGAAAAAGCACGCTCTATCTATAACGTAGCAGTTTGGAGTGAGGGATATTTTGATGTTAATACTGACGGTGATCTGGTTGCTTATCCGGACCAGGACCACAGTAAACAAGGCATCCGCTTTCCTGAGCTTACGGCACGTTTTAAAGAGGAAGGCTTAACCCTGCCTGTGCTGGTACGCTTTACTGATATTCTGCAGCACCGCGTTGATACGCTGATCAAGTCGTTCCAGCGAGCCAAAGCAGAAAAAGACTATCAGGGCCAGTACACTGCGGTTTATCCGATTAAAGTAAACCAGCAGTTTTCGGTGGTAAAACGCCTGATCAGCCACGATAGCGGCAAAGTAGGCCTGGAAGCCGGCAGTAAGCCGGAGCTGATGGCGATTTTGGGTGTAACCGATCAGCCACTGCAAATTGTCTGTAACGGCTACAAAGACAGCGAGTTTTTGCGCCTGGCGACTATTGGCCAGATGATGGGCCACACAGTGTATGTGGTAGTAGAAAAACTGTCTGAACTGAAAACCCTGCTGCGCGAAATTGACAACTTAGGTGCCGCGCCGCGTATCGGTATCCGCATTCGCTTAAACTCTGTCGGCAAAGGTAAATGGCAGAACACCGGCGGTGAGAAAGGCAAGTTTGGCTTAACCGCTACTCAGGTATTGCAAGCCATTGATATTTTGCGCGATGCCGGCAAACTGGATTTACTACAGCTGGTACATTTTCATATCGGCTCACAAATTGCCAATATCCGCGATATTCACAATGCCATTCGTGAATGTGCGCGCCACTATGCCGAGTTACGCACCTTAGGCGTGCCCATCACTACTGTTGATGTCGGCGGCGGCCTGGGTGTGGATTATGAAGGCTCAAAATCACGCTCAGCATGCTCAATGAACTACACCATGTACGAGTATGCCCGTAATGTGGTTAATGGCCTGAAAGAGGTGTGCGACGAGTACGACTTACCGCACCCAAACATTATTACCGAGTCCGGCCGCGCCATGACAGCACACCACGCGGTGCTGGTAACCGATGCGATTGATATTGAGCGCGCACCCGGTCTGGTTAATCTGCCGGAACCCGGCGAAGACTCACCAACGGTTATTCATGGCTTGTGGGAAGCGTATCAAAACGTGACACCCCGCACTGCCATTGAAGCCTACCACGATGCCGTGCACTATTTTACTGATGCTCATGCCCAATATGTGCATGGCTTGCTGACATTAAAAGACTGGTCATTACTGGAGCAAATTTACTTTGCCACCATCAACCGGGTAAAAGCCAATCTGGATATGACAGCGCGCTCACACCGTGCCATTCATGATGAATTGAACGAAAAGTTGGCCGATAAACTATTTGTTAACTTTTCCTTGTTCCAATCAATGCCGGATGCCTGGGGTATTGACCAGCTATTCCCGGTGATGCCACTGGAGCGCATGAATGAGCCACTGAACCATCGCGCTATTATTCAGGATATTACCTGTGATTCTGATGGTCAGTTAAAAAGCTATGCCGATGGCAATGGTATTGAATCCAGCTTACCACTGCCGCTGTACAAAGAAGACGAACAATACCTGCTGGGTATGTTTATGGTGGGCGCCTATCAGGAAATTTTAGGTGACTTGCACAACCTGTTTGGCGATACCGACTCGGTGCATGTTGAACTAACCGAAGACGGTAGCTACAAACTCACCAATATTATTAAAGGTGACACGGTAGCGGACGTGCTGCGCTATGTGCAGTTTGACGCGAAAAAACTGATTGCATCCTACACCAGACAGTTAGCTAAGCTGGAGATGACTGACAGCAACAAGGACGACATGCTGGATGAACTGAAAGCCGGCGTTTATGGTTACACCTATTTTGAAGATTAAGGTAAACTGGTAGCTGATCGGATGTGTTAACAGCAGGCTCGCCTGCTGTTATTATTTTTGCCGGCATCTAACAACACCGGTAACAGATATCAGGTACTACTTATGTTGCATTTTCTACCGCGCCCGTTTATCGGTGCAATCTCACTGCTGCTATACATCGTTAATACGCTGTTCTGGTTTGTGCCGATAATGCTGTTAGCTATTTTGAAGCTGCCACCTGTTACGCGCTGGCAAAGCTGGATGACTTATTTACTGGATGCCTGTGCGGTGTCCTGGATCAGCGTTAATAACTTTACTGCCCGCTTATTTACCCGCATCCGCTGGCATGTCGCAGGGTTAGAAAAACTATCACGCAAAGACTGGTATCTGGTGCTGGCTAATCATCAATCTTGGGCAGATATTCTGGTGCTGCAAAAGGTGTTTAACCGCCAAATTCCGTTTATTAAGTTTTTCCTGAAAAAAGAGCTGTTGTACGTACCGATAATCGGCCTGTGCTGGTGGGCGCTGGATTTTCCTTTTATGAAGCGTTACAGCAAAGCCTTCTTACAACGCAACCCGCATTTGCAAGGCAAAGACATCGAAACCACCCGTAAAGCCTGTCGTAAATTCCGTTTTAAACCGGCAGCTATCATGAATTTTGTTGAAGGCACCCGCCTTACACCGGCGAAGCACGCTATGCAGCAATCGCCATATCAAAACCTGCTGAAGCCCAAAGCCGGTGGTGCCGCTTTTGTACTGGGCGCCATGGGCGAACAACTGCATAAAATTCTGGATGTTACTATTCACTACCCCCAGGGCATTCCCAGTTTTTGGGATTATATCTCCGGTAAAGTTCGTGATATAACAGTACAAATTAACGTGTTGCCGATCACGCCGGAACTGGTGGGCGACTACAACGATGTACAATACCGCGAACGGTTCCAACAATGGATAAACCAGTTGTGGCAGCAGAAAGATCAGCAACTGACCGCGCTGAAAAACGGAGTTAAACCGTAATGTTAAGTTTTTTACCGGGCTGGCTGCTATTGCCATTCAGCTTTAGTTTGTTTGCATTAAATTTGACACTGTGGGGTCTGTTAGTAACCCCGCTGGGGCTACTGAAACTACTGCTACCGTTTCGCGGCGCCCACCGCATGCTGGCCTTTGCCGGTAAAGGCTGTTATCGCGGCTGGACCAGCGTCAACACCGCGCTGATTAATCTGTTTAACCAGGCCGACTGGCAAATCAGCGGCGCACAAACGCTGGACAAAGCCAGCTGGTACCTGTTGATTTCGAACCATAAAAGCTGGTTGGACATTCCGGTTGTCAGCACAGTAGCGCACAGCCGCATCCCCGAGCCAAAATTTTTCTTAAAAGACGAGCTGAAATGGCTGCCATTTTTAGGCACCGGCTGCTGGGCGTTGGATATGCCGTTTATGAAACGCTACAGCGCAGCACAGCTGGCAAAAAAGCCGGAACTAAAAGGCAAAGACATAGAAACAACCCGTGCGTCGTGCCAGAAATTTAAAACAGTACCTACCACCATCATCAATTTTGTTGAGGGCACCCGCTTTACTGAAAACAAAAAGGCCGACAAATGCAGCCCGTTTCAATACTTGTTGCCGCCCAAAGCCGGCGGCATTGCCTTTACCCTCGCCAGTATGGGCGAGCAGTTTAACGCCATTTTAGACTTTACCCTATTGTATCCGGACAACCCGAATCACGTCGCATTAGACATGTTAATGGGCAGGTTAAAACGCATAGTGGTGCAGGTTGAAGTGCTGCCGGTAGATCAGCAGGTAGTTGGCGATTACTTTAATGATGCACAGTTTCGTGAACGCTTTCAGTTATGGTTGAACCAACGCTGGCTGCAAAAAGACCAGTTGATGCAACACTATCATCAAACTGACAATCTCAACCGCAGTGCGGAGCAATTGCCATGCTGACAGACGCCCTTACACACTTAGCCGATGCGCTGCAATTGCCGCCCCCCTGGCATCCGGCATTTCTGCTGGGCTGTAATATGTTAATAGCAATATTGATAGTGACAGTATGTTTTTTGCTCAGCCGCGCCTGGATGAAACCAGGCCTGGCGCAACTGCTCGATAAGCTGGATGGCCGGCTAACTGATGAAACTGCGCGCGAACGGCGTAAACTGGCCAGCCATCTGGCGCACCTGCTGCCGGCGCTGGTGCTGCAAGCCATTTCCCCCTTACTATTTAATCAGTCAGAACATTTAGCCACTATACTCGGCGTTGCCGTTTGGCTGTATCTGTATGTGTTTATCGGCCTGGCGTTGGCGGCCGCTATCACACTGGTGGCAAAAAGCTATGCCCATCTGGTGCCTAACCCGACCATTCCGTATCAGGGCATTTCACAGTTGCTGAAGCTACTGACTTTTATTGTGTTCAGTATTCTGATTGTCAGTACAGCGCTGGATAAATCCCCCACCTTGTTGTTAAGCGGCCTTGGCGCGTTAACTGCCGTACTGTTATTGGTGTTTAAAGACGCCATTCTCGGCTTTGTTGCCAGTATTCAGATCGCGGTAAATAATATGGTGAATGTCGGCGACTGGATCGAAATGCCCAAATATGGCGCTGACGGTGACGTAGTTGAAATTGCCCTGACCACCGTAAAAGTGCGCAATTGGGACAATACTATTACCACTATTCCCACCTATGCATTAATTTCTGACTCGTTTAAAAACTGGCGTGGTATGCAGCAATCCGGTGGCCGGCGGATTAAACGGGCAATCAACATTGATATTGGTACTATCCGTTTTATAAAAGCAGACGAACTGGAACAACTACAAAAAAGGCAACGCCTGCAAACCTTCTTCCAGCAGCAGGACGTGCTTGATTTGCTGGCAAGTGAGGACGTTACCAACATTGCGCTATTTCGATTTTACGTACAATGGCTGCTACGCCACCACGAAAAAATTAACCAACAGATGACTCTGATGGTGCGCCAACTACAGCCGACCGAGGTAGGCTTGCCGGTGGAGATATACTGTTTTAGTGCAGATAAAAATTGGCTGAATTACGAAGCCATTCAGGCGGATATCTTTGACAAGCTGTTTGCCATTCTGCCGGTATTTGATTTGGCCGCGTTTCAGCGTATCAGTTCGCGCCAGGAATTACCGGCCAAACACTAAAGTGGTTTTAACGCCCGTAACAACAAGTTGCGTGGCGTTATCTTATAATCGCACAAGGTGTGGATACTCACCTGATAACCGTGCTGCTGTAAATACAACGCCTTATCCAACGCTAACCATAATTCCAACGGCCGGCGGAACAAATGCCGCACCAGTTCGATACGCTGCACCAGCAGTGCACGTTGCTCCGCTAACTGCAGATAGTGGGCAAAGTCTGGCTGCACCGGCAAAGTAAGCTCGTGTTGTGCTGCCGCCCAATGGGCAAAATCAGCAAAGTCGCCGCTAAACCAGTGCTTGGCTACCGAGGCCAGCGGCCGGTAATGCCGTTGTGCACTGAGCTCAGCGCGCAGTTCATCATAGGCGAGGCGCCATAACACCTCTGTATTGCGCAGCTTCTCGATGCGCTCACCGGCGGTAACCTGGCCCTGCACCACCAATTTTAAATCGTCTTTGGTTAATAACAGGTCGTGCGCTGCCCCCGGGGCTGATAGCGGTTGATAGCGCGACTGCGGGATCAGATGATAGCAGCAAGGCACCAGTTGTAATTGCCGGCAACCGGCCTGCACTGCTTGCTGCAACATAGTAATATGCAACTGGCCACAAGCGTGCAAAGCAACTATATGTTGCTCTGCCTGCAATATAGCGCTTAGCGGCGCGGCCAATACATCGGCACAGACAAACTGCTGCGCTACGTTATATTTTTTGGCCAATTCAGCACCGTCGTCGCATAATTTTTGCTGCCATTCTACACTGGTCACCGGCACAGCAAAGCGGTGTGCCAGAATGCGACCGAGATGGCCTTTACCGGCACACCATTCCAGCACCGGTAAGCCGCTGCCAGGCCACTGCCGGCACAAGGCATCAATTTGCCGCAATTTACGCCCGCCAATACCGTTCTCCAACCAAAACGGTAATGCTGCTACCGCCTTGCTATCCGGCAGTGTTGCAACATCCGGTAACGTAAATAACTCAGGGAAAAAGGCGGAGAAGTACTGCTGTTGCAGTGTGCTGCTAAGCTCAAGCTGTTTTATCTGCTGCTCATCCAACGCCAACAGGCATTGCTGCAGCGCTTCGTTCGGCCAGGGCAAGCTGGCGCAACTAAAGGGCAACAGTTGCCAGTACTGCCGATAGTGCTGCAGCACCGTGCTAAGTTGCTCAAACTGCTGCTGTAACATGGTACTCACAAATATCTGTCCGCTGTTTTGCCACTCTTGCGCTTGTGCTTTATAGTAAGGCTGTCGCTTAATTTAAGGCCGCTATGATAATTCAACGCGTCAGCAGTACCAGCAATTTTATTACCTGGCTTGGTAGCGCTTTGCTATTGGCTCTGTTTAGCTGGTTAGCCTGGCGTGGTTACCAACTTAATCCGTCTGCCGATGTGCTGCAACGATGGGTCCTGGCCTTTCTGGTCAGCGAGTTGCTGTTGCTGCTCCTGTTATCGGATATGCAGCGGATAACCCGTAGACTAATGCGCGAATTGCAACAAAAGCAAAATGCCACCTTTAGCGAAGAGCGTAAAGCATCAGAGTTACTGGCAAAAATAGCCAGCCAACTGCCAGGCATGGTATTCCAATTCAAACTGACACCGGATGGTACTGCCTGCTTTCCGTATTGTAGTGAAGGTATTCGTGATATCTATCATCTGACACCGGAGCAGGTAAAGTACAACGCAGAACCGGTGTTTGCCCTGATCCACCCCGACGATTTACCACTGGTGCAGGACAGTATCCGCTTGTCTGCTCAGCAACTGACACTGTGGAAGTTGGATTACCGTGTGCGCTATAGCGACGGCGAAATTATCTGGGTAACCGGCCGCTCGGTGCCGGAATTGCAAGATGATGGCAGCGTACTGTGGCATGGTTTTATTAACGATATTACTGAGCGTAAGAAAATTGAACGCTTAAAACACGAATTTGTGTCAACGGTTAGCCATGAACTGCGCACGCCGCTAACCGCTATCAGCGGTGCCATAGGTTTGTTGCATGGCGAAGTGTTCGGTGCGCTACCCGCTCAAGCGGCACAGATGACCGCTGTGGCTCAGGCCAATGTGCTGAAGCTGCAGCTACTGATTAATGACCTGCTGGATATGGATAAGCTGATTGCCGGCAAAATGCAATTTGATATTCAGCCACAACCCTTGCTGCCGGTGATTGAAAAGTCTCTACGTGACAATCAAAGCTACGCGCAACAATATCAGGTGAGCTATCAGCTGCAAGTTGACGACACGGAGTTGTGGGTTAGCATCGACAGCTTACGGCTGCAACAAGTCATGGCAAACCTGCTGTCCAATGCCGCCAAGTTCTCACCACCCGGTGCAACAGTTACTGTTGATGTGCAGCACCTGGGCCGGCACGCTGTAGTGCGGGTTATTGATCAGGGCCCGGGTATCAGCGAAGAATTTAAACCTTATATTTTTGACAAATTTTCCCAGGCCGACAGCTCAGATATTAAAAGCAAAAGCGGTACCGGATTAGGGCTGGCTATCAGCAAACAATTGATGACCCGCATGCAGGGCGAAATCGGTTTTCACTCAGAGCCAGGCAAAGGCGCTGAGTTCTATTTATTGCTGCCTCTGCTAAGCACTGCAGATGACACGGAGCCAACGCCATGATTGAATTACAACGCATTATGCATGTAGAAGACGACCCATCCATTCAACAGGTAGCAAAAATCGCCCTGGAAGCCGTTGGCGGTTTTACCGTACACACCTGCAGCAGTGGCAAACAAGCGTTGGCTGATTACCCGGATTTTGCGCCACAGCTTATTTTACTTGATGTCATGATGCCGGGTATGGACGGCCCTACTACCTTGCAACATCTGCAGCAGCAATACGACCTGACAGCAGTACCGGCGGTGTTTATGACGGCCAAAGTGCAAAGTAACGAAGTGGCCTCATACAAAGCATTGGGCGCAGTCGATGTCGTGGTAAAACCCTTTGATCCGATGACGCTGTCAGACCAAATCCGCCGGATCTGGTCTGATTTTCAACAGTAAAAGGTCGGTATTAATACAGCAAACTGTATAATTTGCGTCGGTACAGGCTGGCGACACTGTCGCCTTTGGGTAACGCAGCCAGAATATCCAGGTACAGCTTTTTGCTGCTGCCGAAGTTTAAATCCTGCTGCAGTACCGTTAACAGCAAAGCCAACGCTTCTTCGCTGCGCTGTACTGCCTGATATTGCACTGCTAACTGCTCCTTTAATTCATGATTATCCGGCGTTGCCGCCAGTGCCGCTTCCAGTGCCTGAATTTCCGGTGTATCTGCCGCTTCTTTTGCCAGCTGTAACTTGGCCACTACCGCTTTATACAGCGCATCCTGCTCTGCCAGCTTTATTTCGCCAAGCAAGGCTTCAGCCTGAGGTAGCTGGCCTAAACTCACCGCGGCATCAGCCAGCCACAGCTTAATCTCTGTGCGCTGTGGCGCTAATGCCAGCGCATCTTTTAACAGCGGGTAGGCGCCGGCGTAGTCCTGGCTGCCAAGTAATTGTTCGGCCTGCGCCAGCAAGTCATCTTCCGGCTTGGGTAAGTATGGTGCCAGCTTGTCACGAATTGCCTGCTCGGTTTCCACTCCGGCAAAACCATCTACCGGCCGGCCTTGTTTAATCAGCATCACTGTCGGCAACGACTGTACACCAAACTGCATGGCTAAATCCGACTCTTTATCGCAATCTACCCGCGCCAACATCAATTGCTGCGGATACTGCTGCACTATGCGCTCCAGCAACGGGCTGAGTTGTTTACAGCCTTCACTGCGCGCTGACCAGAACTGAAACAGCACCAGTTTTTGCATAGAGGCATCAAGCACCTCACGGGCGTTATTCAATGACACATCAACGATAGTTTGTTGCATAAAACGCTAAATCCTGTACCGGAGAATTAAAATTCAGTTAGCTGTTACTATGTGGGCTCGGCTATAGCTTTGCAAGCCTTGTACTTGCTGACAAATGCAGCAAAATCAGGCCAAAAAGCATCGACATCCGGCCGTCTATCACGTAAATTAACTCTGCGCACCAAAAAATGACTGCACAGCAGCGAATAACCATAGCGCCATAGTTTAAGTTTAACAGCCTTGCCTGTTTTACCAGTCCACGTAGCAAACAAAAAGCAGCAACAACGCTGTTTATAACATAATTCACCCGCGACTTTGCCCGCAAAGCCGTGGCGTGTAATCGTTGCCACAGTAAACTATGAGATACAAAAAATGACCAGCCAGACCCAGCCAGACGATAAGTCAGCCGAGCACAACCGCAGCACAGAAATGTTGTCCGGTGCCGCCATGGTAATTCGCGCCCTTGCCGATGAAGGTGTCGAATACCTGTACGGTTATCCGGGCGGTGCGGTGTTGCACATTTACGACGCTCTGTTCCAGCAAAATAAAGTTAAGCATGTGCTGGTGCGCCACGAACAGGCCGCTACCCATATGGCCGACGCCTATGCCCGCGCCAGCGGCAAAGCCGGCGTGGTGCTGGTTACATCAGGCCCGGGCGCCACCAACGCCGTCACCGGCATTGCCACTGCCTATATGGATTCCATTCCGATGGTGGTACTTACCGGCCAGGTCATGAGCCACTTAATTGGCGGCGATGCCTTCCAGGAAACCGATATGCTGGGCATATCGCGGCCCATTTGTAAGCACAATATGTCGGTGCGCCGGCCCGAAGACATTCCGTATTTAATTAAAAAAGCCTTTCATATCGCCCAAACCGGCCGGCCCGGCCCGGTGGTGCTGGATATTCCGAAAGATATGACCATGCCAAATCAGAAATTCCCCTATCACTACCCGGCAGATATTAACCTGCGCTCGTATCAGCCGAAACAGCAAGGCCACAGCGGCCAGATCAAAAAGGCTGTTACCGCGCTGCTGAGCGCGAAGAAGCCGATTTTATATGCCGGTGGCGGGGTGATTATGGGCGGAGCCTCTGCTGAGCTAACCGAGCTGGCGCAGCTGTTAAATCTGCCGGTAACCAACACACTAATGGGCCTGGGTGCTTACCCAGCGGGCGATAAGCAGTTTATTGGCATGTTGGGCATGCACGGTAGTTATGAGGCAAACCAAACCATGCATCACGCCGATGTTATTCTGGCAGTGGGTGCACGGTTTGACGACCGCGTAACCAACAACACCAGGAAATTCTGCCCTGACGCGACCATTATTCATATTGATATCGACCCGGCCAGTATCAGTAAAACCGTCAACGCGCATATTCCGATTGTTGGCCTGGTAAAACCGGTACTGACAGATATGTTGGCGCTGTTAAAGCAGAAAAAGAAAAAGCTGGACAGCGGCGCACTAAGCCAATGGTGGCAGCAAATAGACCAGTGGCGCGCCGTGCACGGCGGCCGCTACGATACCGCAGCGCCATTATTGAAACCGCAATATGTTATCGAGCAGGTTAGCAAAATCACCAAAGGCGAAGCCTATGTGTGCAGTGATGTTGGCCAACATCAGATGTTTGCTGCGCAATATTATCCGTTTAATAAGCCGAACCGCTGGATCAACTCCGGCGGCCTTGGCACCATGGGTTTTGGCTTGCCGGCGGCAATGGGCGTTAAGCTTAATTACCCTGATGCCGACGTAGTGTGTGTTACCGGCGAAGGCTCTATTCAGATGAATATTCAGGAGCTGTCTACCTGTAAGCAGTATGGTTTGGGCGTGAAGATCATCAACCTGAATAACGGTTATTTAGGCATGGTAAAGCAGTGGCAGGACATGAACTATGAGTCGCGCTACGCCAGCTCTTATATGGATTCGTTACCTGATTTTGTCAAACTGGCTGAAGCCTACGGCCATGTCGGCATCCGCGTAACTACACCGGAAGAGCTGCAACCGGCATTAGAGCGCGCTTTTGCGCTAAAAGATCAACTGGTTTTTTTAGATATTCATATCGACCCGAAAGAGCACGTTTACCCGATGCAGGTACCCGGTGGCGCCATGAACGACATGTTTTTAAGCAAGACAGAGAGGACTTAACATGCGGCATATTATTTCTGTATTGCTGGAAAACGAATCCGGCGCCTTAGCGCGTTTGGTGGGCTTATTCGCCCAGCGTGGCTATAACATAGATTCACTTAACGTAGCACCTACGGACGACCCGACACTGTCACGCTTAACCCTGGTTACCCAGGGTAATGATCAGGTAATCGAGCAAATCAGCAAGCAGCTGCATAAGCTGATTGAAGTGGTTAAGGTATCTGATATCAGCGAAGCGGCGCACATCGAGCGTGAACTGATGCTGGTTAAAGTTAAAGCTGCCGGCAACCAGCGCGAAGAAGTAAAACGCTGTGCCGATATTTTCCGCGGCCAGATTATCGACGTTACGCCGGCTACCTATACCATTCAGTTGGTGGGTACCAGTGATAAACTGGATGCCTTTATTCAGGCGCTTGGCACGACGCCGATACTGGAAGTGGTCCGCAGCGGCGCCTCGGGTATTGCCCGCGGTGAAAAAACCCTGGCGTTGTAAAACTCTTAAATCGCCATTTTGCGCAAGTATAATGGCGAAATCCAGCTTTAGGCTCACTAAAGATTACGAAGCCAGAATGAGTGTCGCCGCTGACCATAATTGTGCAACCACACTGCTGGTTCAGTCGACTATCTGTCAAATTAGCTGAAAAGCAACCTCTCTCCCCAGAGCTGCATAACTTATCAAGTTTAACTGCAAGCCTTGCTTAACAATAAACTCAGAAAGTGCTTTGAATTCATGTTGTTCAAAACTTTCAAAACCCAGAAAATCATCGAAAATAAGAATACTACCTGATACCAGCCGATCAGCCAGTTGTGATAATACTGTCACTGTCGAACTATAAAGATCACAATCAATGTGAACCAAGCTCACAGGGCCTTTGTGCTCTTCAAGAAATAAAGGCAAGCTCTGCTCAAACCAACCAACATGAAGCTGTACATTTTCAGCGACGTTTGGTAACCGTCCTCCTGTGGAGTAGCTACCTTTGGGTTCTCCGGGTTTCCAGTCTTCAGGTAACCCCTGAAAACTATCAAAGCCATGAATAAGACCCTTCCTATACTTGGCCAGAATATTAATAGAGCGGCCAAAACATACACCAAACTCCAGCCATAAACCATCTTGTGTGGCCATTGATGAAGCATGCTCAAGCACGTCCGCAGGCAAGCCTGCCAGCTTAGTGTGCTTATCACGCTGCGCAAGAGCATATTTCACGCTTTGTAATTGATAATCGTGCTCAAAACACCCGGTTGTTAATTCAGCTCCACCGTGCCAACTGAGCAATAATGCAACGAATTGCTCGAGCCCTAAATGTTTTGCAAAAGTTTGGCTGAATTCTTTCGCTTGCTCAGTTACTCTTGCCAACGATTCGTTATTAAGTTTCGTGTGCAACATAAGTAATGCCACCTCAGCACTACAATCCACTCTCGAGCTCAAGCCGTCCAATTGCTGTAACAACAATTCCCGCTTCCCCAAGCCCGCTAAAGCTCTGGCATATGGTAAAACACTTGCCTCACTAAATGGTTCAGATGCTGCACAAATAGAAAACGCCATCAAAGCACTGTCATAATAGCCTGCACGCCAGCTAATCCGCCCAAACAACTGATGAACGGACAGCGGCTGATTTGCTGACATTATAGGTTTGATTAGCTGATATGCCGCCTCAACTTCTCCGGTTTCAAACAATATGTGTGCTTGCAAAAACAAGTAGTCACTATGCTGAGAATCGAGTCGGCAAGCTTGTTGCACACAATGCAAAGCGTCTGATAATTGGCGAAAAGCTAACGCAACCTGAGCAAACAAAAACCAAGCATCCGCAATTTGTGGATTAGCTTGTAAAACCTGACGACATAAGCGTTCTGCTGAATTTATCTGACCTGCAGATATTAACCGGCGAATCTCATTCAATACATTAAGCGAACTCTGCACAAAAATTTCCTTTGAACTCAACCATTCAAATGGTTATATACCAAGCTATAAACAACATTGCAAAACCGATGAGATAAGTTAGCCCCAGCCAGCTTAACAGCTTTAGCGGTGTGCTTAGCACTATGGCGCCGTCACCGCGCATCAGGCTGTAATTAAGCCAGGCAAATACCGGCGTGGTTAAAAATGCTAATGTCATAGCAAAAGTGAGCATCGGCGCCAGTGCGGCTTTAAAAAATATGATGAGTGCCATGCCGCAACCGGCTTGTGCCAGCAGCCAGTAATTCAGTGCCGCTTTGTGTTTTATCCAGCCCAGTTGTTCAAACGAGGCATGCAAGGTACGGGCATAACCATCCAGCACGGTAATGCTGGTGCCAAACATACATAAAAAGGCAATTAACGCCACCAACGGCCTTGCCCAGTCGCCGATGGTACTGGCATACATTTGCATCAATTGCTGGGCAAAGGCAGTGCCGGCCAGCGCTATCGGTTGTTCACTGCCATATTGCACCAGTGCGCCTAACGATAAAAACACCAACGCCAGTGCTGCTGTCAGCCAGTAGCCAAGGTTAAAGTCAAACATACCCTGGGCGCGGGTAATATGGGTATGGCGCTGCTTGGCTTTTAGCCACAACGAGCTGATAGCTGATATCTCTATCGGTGCCGGCATCCAACCCATTAGCGCCACTAAAAAACCCAGACCGGCCAGAGTCCAGGGCGACGGGCCAACATAGTCAGCCGGCGCCTGAGCACCATTTTGCCAGGCAATAACGGCAGCAATTACCGTGGTAATAGTCAGCACTACCATAATCAGCTTAGCGACATTATCCAGCGCTTTATAATGGCCCAACAATAAAATGGCTAAACAAGCCGCTAAAATCAGCCAGCATAATAAGCTAACGGATAACTGGCCCGGCAGCGCATACTGCAGCAAGCTGGCGGTGAGTAACAATACCCCGGCGGTATTGACCACCGCAGCAATAATATTCAGCACAATAAAGCTGTAGAAATAACCCCGGCCCTTGCGCTGATAACCGGCTAACAGGCTTTCTTTGCGTGTCAGGGTGTATTCGACACCAAAGCGGAAAAACGGGTATTTCAGCACATTAACCAGCAAAATAAGCCAGGCCAGCTGCCAGCCAAACAAGGCGCCGGCTTGAGTCGACGCTACCAGATGCGAGCCGCCGATGGCCGCTGTTGCCATTAAAACCCCCGGCCCCAGCGCTTGTATCCGGCCACGCCAGCCACTGATTTGTTGTTGCATAGTTATTGTTCTGTCTGGTTTTTATTGCGCTCCAGCTTAGCTAAAGCAACCGCTAAATACTATCTGTCAGATGCTTTTTTGCCGCACCAATTGGCAACGCCGGTTAATTCTTCCATACTGGCACCACATCACGTAAAGCTGAGGCATTTATGAGCGACGACCTGCTCGACCAGGCCATGTTATTTGAAGTAGTAGAAAACCAGCTGGCTGACAACTACCCGAAACAAGTTACCGAAACCCTGCTGCGGCTGCGCATGACCGGACATAGCCGTGAAGAGGCGCTGGAGCTGATCGCCTGTGCCCTGGCGCCGGAGATGGTTGATGTAATTGAACATCAGCAAAGCTTTAATTTAGACCGTTATGCCGCTCATCTGGCGCTGTTGCCGGCAACCCCCTGGTTGGGAGATGAGGCATGACCACGCCGCATATCCAACATCAGGCAGAGCAGCAACGCTTTGTGCTGCAACTGGATGGTGCAGAAGCCGTGCTGGATTACAGCCTGAGCGGCAACTGCATTAATTTTCACCATACCTTTGTGCCACCGGCGTTTCGCGGCAAGGGCCTGGCAGAAAAACTGGTACGCCACGGTTTGGCCTGGGCCAGAAGCCAGCAACTCGAGCTGCATGCTGGTTGCAGCTACGTGCAAAAGTTTTTGCGCTAACAACATCTACAAACCATTAACCTTGCGCTATAGTACGCCGCAGTATCAGCGGCAACAGGAGTACGGTGTTGCAAACCAGTCAGTTACTTATTCAGTTAATGTTGTATGTGTTTCTGCCACTGTGGGGCATTGCCGGTTTCGTTGACTGGTGCTGTCACCGCGCCACCAAAATTGAACATACTTCAGGCTTAAAAGAATCGCTTATTCATTCGTTAATGGGCCTGCAAATGGCGCTACCGATTTTGCTCTGCCTGCTGTTTAAGGTAAATGTGCTGATAATGCTGATTTGCATTGCCGCCTGGCTGGCGCACGAAGCCGTAGCGCATTACGACGTACATTACGCCGCACCCAAGCGCCATATCAGCTTGTGGGAAATGCATGCACATAATTATTTAGCTACCTTGCCACTGTATATGTTGCTGCTGATAGTGGTGATTAACTATCCGGTGTTTATTAAACTCATCAGCTTTAACTGGCAGGGCGAATTTTATTTCCAGCGCATGCCGTACGCCCATGGCGGCGATGCTTACCTGCCGTACTATCTGAGCTTTATGGCAGTGGTGTGCGTGCTGCCTTATATGGAAGAAAACCTGCGCTGTTTAAGGACGGCACTGCAGCAGCGCAAGGTGAGCGCATGAGTGTGTATATCAACAGCACAGGCCACTTTTTGCCCGGCCCACCCGTTAGCAATGACGAAATGGAACCGCTGCTGGGTTTAGTGCATGGCAAAGCCAGCCGGTTAAAGCGGCGCATTTTGCAATCTAACGGCATTCAAACCCGGCATTACGCTATTGATGCTGAGCATAACACCACTATTTCTAATGCCGGCATGGCAGCTAAAGCAGCGGAGCACTGCTTAACAGGCAGCTTTTTAGGCAAACGGCAGATAAAAATGCTTAGTGCTGCCACCAGCCAGGGCGATGTGGTGCTGCCGGGCTTTGGCTCTATGCTGCAGGCTGAGCTGGGGTTAAGTGATATAGAGTTGCACAGCAGCCACGGTATTTGCTCCGGCAGTATGATGGCGCTAAAAGCCGCCTTTACCAACCTTAAAGCCGGCGAGCAACCCAATGCACTGATAGTGGCCAGCGAGCTTACTTCGCGCTTATTTAAAGCCAGCCGGTATGAAGCCGCCGGCAGCACACTGGATTTTAACGCCGAGTTTCTGCGCTGGATGTTATCTGACGGCGCCGGTGCGCTGCTGCTGGAAAACCAGCCGCGCGGCCAGTGTTTCCGCATTGACTGGATCCGCAGTTTCTCGCATGCCGATGCCTACCCGGTATGTATGAGCGTGGGTTACCCTAGCGACAGCGACCACAGCAAAAGCTGGCAGGACTACGCCACCTATGCCCGGGCCGAAGCGGCCGGCGCATTGCTGATCCGTCAGGATGTGCGCCTGTTGGAAAATATCGTCAAGCTGGGCGTGGATGGTTATCTGCGTTTAATCGCTGAAGGCCGCATTCAACCGGACAATATTGACCATGTATTGTGTCATTATTCATCGCATTATTTTCGCGGCAAAATCTTCGATATGATGCAGCGCGCCGGGGTTGGCATAGCCGAACATAAGTGGTATTCCAACCTGTACAGCCGCGGTAATACCGGCTGCGCCTCAATTTTTATTATGCTGGATGAGTTTCGCCGCACGCAGCACTATCAAACCGGCGATACCATTATTTGTATGGTGCCGGAAAGCGGCCGCTTTAATAATGCCTATATGCAACTGACAGTAGTAGAGGCCTGAATGACAGAACACGTATTAAGCCCGCAGGGCCAGCAATGTTTACAAGCCTTAATGCGGGTGTGGTTTGAATTTGAGCGCCAGCTGGGCCGTGTGCCGCTGTTGCAACGGCTGGAGCGCGGCCAGTTTAGTAAAGCCGACTATTGCCAACTGCTGCTGAACTGGCGCCAGCAGGTAATAGAGGGCTCGCGTTGGATCAGCCGCTGCGCCTCAAGCTTTGAGCGCGATTACAGCGATGTGCGCTCAACTATTATCGGCCACGCCCGCGAAGAGCACCGCGACTATGAAATGTTAGAGCGCGATTATGTTGCCGCCGGTGGCAACTTAAGCGACATTCAAAACGCGCCGCGCAATATCGGCACCGAAGCGCTGCATGGCTTTTTAATGTACCGCGCCGGCCAACCCAATCCTGTCGATTTAATCGGCGCCATGTGGATTATTGAAGGCCTGGGCCAGAAAATGGCCAACGATTGGGCCACACAAATCGACAAGGTTACCGGCGGCGATGGCGGCTACACCCGCTTTATGCGCTACCACGGTGCCAATGACGATAACCATATGCAAAAGCTGTATCAGTTGATAGACCGTTTATGTCAACACCCGGCGCAACTGACTGCCATAGTGCGCACCGCCCGCGTTACCGCACGGCTGTACTGCCTGCAACTGGAAGAGGTTGAGCATGACTACTGATCGTCATAACAGCAACCGCAAGGGCCCGAGCGCCTACTTAAAGGCCATTGCTAACGATAACTCGCTGCCAATCGAACAAGCGGCGCTGGATCTATGGTTAAAAGATTTACAAAACCCGCTGCGCTGGGGCGTGCGGCCGCTGTTACAGTTTATCTTTGCCATTTTGCTGCATCTTACCTGGCTGTTTAAGCGCCTGCCGTTGCCGCAATTCAGTGCGCATAACAGCCTGCAAAAACTGATTTGCTGGTTTTGCACCCATTTTGTTAGTAAAGAGGCCAATTTACTGATTTTGCGCCACTATGCTACCGAATCTAATGTGCTGAATTTTCTCGCTGCCAATAGCCCAAACAGCGGCTTTAAACCGGTGCAGCTTTACCCTAAATGCATTGCCGATATGCAACACGCCAGCTTTGTTGAGCATGATCAAGAACTGTTTCGCTTATTTGCGGAGCTGGGCAGCTGGCATCACCCGAAGCAACCGTTAACCCCACAGCAACTTAACTGGCAGCACTGGCAAAGTGTTGATATGGCACAGTTTGAATTTACTGAAAAACGTACGCAATGGCTCGATTTTGAAAGCGCGCATGCCTTGTTTATGTGTTTATTTTGCTTATTGCTTACCCGCGAAGAATACCGCGATGCCATTAACGGCTTTAACCTTGATCAGTCCATCGCCATTCGCATTGGCGACCTGGTGGGCGATAACAGCCTGCGTGAAATGGCTTATAACAAGTTTCCGCATTATTTAGTCGGGCCATGGAATTTAGGCCAGCGTTTTCTAATGCATGGCTTTTTTACCGAACACTTGTATGCCTACCTGCAGCAGCGTTATAGCACAGAGAAAACTGAAGTATGAAGCAGGTTGCACTGGTAACAATACATGGTATGGGCGAAACTGAACCCGACTACGCGGCAACGTTATTCCAGGCAGTGCAACAGGGTTTGGTGCAGCCTGTGCAGCTGTATTGCGGCACGGTGTTTTATCAGGATTTACTGCAATATAACGAACAGCGGGTATGGCAAGCCACGGGTTTCAGGCTGCGCTGGAGTAAGCTGCGACGCTTTATGTTATTCGGTTTTGCCGATGCCGCCGCCCTGGAACACCGTAAAGAGCAGCCGCACAGTTTGTATCATTACAGCCAGCTTAAAATCGCCCGCGCCTTGTATTTGGCCAAACAGCAACTGACCACAGATGGCAAACTGGTATTACTCGCACACTCGCTGGGTTGCCATGTACTGTCATGCTATTTATGGGACGCACAGCAAGCTAAAGCCGGCGTTAAACCTGCCGCCGGTATCTGGCGGGATATTAAACGTTATCAGGCGGGTATCAGCGGCGATACACCATTAACTGATGAGGATATTGCGTTTTTACGCGGCGATCGGTTAGCGGCGTTGCTTACGACAGGTTGCAATATCCCCATTTTTGTTGCCGCCCACGCCATGGAGCAAATTGTGCCGTTTAACAAACCAAACAACGCTTTTATCTGGCAAAACTATTACGATAAAGACGATGTGTTGGGCTGGCCCTTAGCTGACTTATCCCCCGGCTACGGCCAATTGGTGACCGATATCGAAGTAAACGCCGGCGGCGGCTTTTTCGGCTGGCTCGCCGCCAGTTGGAACCCGTTGTCGCATAACCAGTATTGGCAGGATAAAAAAGTCGTTACGGCGCTCAACATACAATTGCATAAACACATGGTAAAAGCGGGCTAACCAAAATCAGCCCTGCTTGCTATGCCGGAAAGGTAGTCAACTTTGTTTTTTCTGCTTGGCTGCAATCTCTAACACACGCAATAAATTTTGCATGTAATGTTTGCGAAAGCCTGTTCTGGCCTGCTCATTACCTACTACAGACACAAGCAATAAATTTAGAGACTCAAGCACCACGTCTTCATCAGGCTCGCTCTTTGACAGCTCTGTAAGTATGGTAATGTAGTTGGGTTCAAAATCTGCCACTACGGCATCAAAATCAGCCTGCAGGCTGACTTTCTTTTTCTCATTAGCAAGTGCTGACTTTGGGATGTTAGTGTTACTGAGTTTCATCAGTAACTCCATACCAGACAGCATTGTCACTTCTTTTTTCGCATTAGCCTTTAAAGCAAAAAATACTGTAAGAGCAGTTTTAAAGTGCTCTCTATCCGGCAAAGCGCTGTTGTTAATATATGCATCGGCAATAATCTGCAGCTCCTGATATAGCTGCTGCATCATTAACACAAACTGATATTGTGCAGATAACCAAGTGTCGTAATCTGCATATTCAGCAGCTTCAAATGTATAAATCAGTTCAAGCGCTTTTAACTGCGGGTACATTACCGCATTATAGCGTTCAGCCACATCTTCAGCAGGCAACAACTCACCCTCTGCTGGAATAGTGCTTACATCGGTAGTTATTTTATCAATAAGATAACGCAGTGAATTATCGCAGGCCGCGATAGCTTGCTCCATATTCGTCATAAAAACGTCGTCGCTCTTTAACGACTGTGTTGGGCGGGACACAACTTGATCAGCGTTTATCTGCAGCTGTTCGCTTATTTGCAATAATTGAGCATGGATATTGCCACGATTTTCGATAAGCCCCTGCCTCAGGCTGTCATGACTACCATCAGATATTTTCCGTAGCAAATTACCGGTATCGTTAAAAAGCGACATACAGCGGTCCCGCGACGCAGCAGCGTAAGTGAATATATTTACAGATTGGTTAATTCTCAGCCTGGGTTTCTTCTCTTCCGACGCTGCAGCAGCTTGGTGCAATCCTGTTGCAGATTGCGGCGTAGCAGTGAGTTGGCCGGAAGAACATGCCGAGAGTGAAAGCAATAAAATCAAAAACACAGATTTTAGCAGGATAAACCTTAATGCTGTGAAAGCCGGCAACGCGATATCTACCCCTAAACGTTCCATAAAATTACTGCCCAAGTTCATAGATGTCGTTGGCGATCAAGCCAGCTATTTTTTCAATATCTATCAGCTCGTCATCGGCCCCCCACTGAAACGCCGCTATTTTTAAATTACTGCCTATGCCAAGTACCGTGGTGTAATTTGACAATCCAAAACTGGCTAACAAAACGTTGTCTTTGCTGAAAACTTCAACGATATGAGAAACATGGGGTTTATTAAGTGCGTTACCGCCAATATTAAAAATGCGGCGATAGTTGATAGTAATCTTTAATTTAGCGCTATTGCTGTCATCATTTGCCAGTATGCCTTTGTTTTGCAAAGCAAGGGTTAATGCTTTTTCAAAGTTCTGTGTTAAAGCCGCTTCATCTGTAAAACGGGTGTCACCTTCTATAGCGCCATGCCCAAGCTCTAAATGTACCTTGAGTTCATTAAGTTCATATTTGCTGACATGTTTAACAATAGGCGTCGGTTGCACATGATAATTATATTTCGCACCTTTTGAGCTGGCACACCCGGCCAAGGCTACTGCCATAATCACCAAAGAAACATACTTAAACATTTATTCTTTCCTCAAAATTCAGCACTTGTAGTGGTCAACTAATTTTGGCCACATCGTTATAGCCAAGCCAATATCTGCGCTCGGTTTCGTTTGGGGCCAAACCACCGTTATAGTGAGTGGCCTAAGCTGGCTGTAATAGCCCAGCATATATTCCAGTATTTCTCGCTCTGCCTGAGCAAAAGAGCCATAACCTACTGTTGGCACCCATTCAGTTTTTAAACTTCTGAAGAAGCGCTCCA